>Ga0310691_10000147_pt1 | contig 140893 bp, 131 predicted proteins | sample 176DNAGHGlowgp2_FD_203887 | JGI IMG/M metagenome (GOLD analysis project Ga0310691, IMG submission 203887) | Sheep rumen microbial communities from Palmerston North, Manawatu-Wanganui, New Zealand - 1766 DNA GHGlow gp2 (v2) (version 2) | ecosystem: Host-associated > Mammals > Digestive system... | reverse complement strand
CGCCAGAATCAAGGCGAACTATAAAAGCCCATACTCCATCACCGAGGTGGCAACACTGATTAGGATCTCAGCTCTGGAGAAAGTCTCACTGGGAGAACTCATCACCAAGCCACGCGACTCTGTCAATTTCAATCAATCTGTCAAAGAACTCTCTCTATTTTGAATATTTATACCTAACGCGATTTTATCGCATCAGTAGTAATTTATGAAGAATAAATGTTTTGTTTTTAGCGAGTAACGCAATGAAATATTATGGTATTATATTATGTGGTCTTTTATATACCTCTATAGTAAGTTGCGAGGACTCACGAGAGGACAAGTTAAAAGCTTATTTAAAGCATCAATATCCATATGAGTATGCTGAAATAATAAAAGTTGAAGAAAGATTTGATAGTATATACGATCCGAACGACACATTAATTGTTATTATGGCCCAGATAGAAAACATTGAACAGAAACCTGATGTTGAATCAATTTTGAATGACAAAAAACATTCTTTCAATGCAATTGGGAGAAAGGCTAGGATCAAATTATATAATAGTGAGAGAGTAATAACGGTAATGTATAATAACAATGATGAGGTGATACATACATCTCTTCAAAATGAAAGGCTCGGAGAAAATATCATTTCCAAATATTTCGAAAGATTTCATAGGTATGATGATATGTGGTGGCCACACAGGTAAAGGTTGTATAGGATGTACAGAAAAAATTCTTTATTATATATCCACCTAAAAATCATAGGTGGATATATTTCTTTAATAATTACATTTGCTATTGTTGCAATAATTGTTATTTTAGAGACAAAAAATCTGAATAGTATTAATCGACATTATACCGAAAATATCGTTAGGAGACAAATGTCAGAAGAAACATTCTTGCACCTGTTCGACCTGACTTTATTAGATGAACAGGTGGCTGTATGGAGTGACGAACAAGTAGCAAAGTACGAACTGAAAGAGACCACCGTGCTAAGAATGCTCGACTCGATGATGCTGATTATACCTGACACGGTACAAGTGCGACGTGTCGAAGAAATCAAATGTCTCGTTGGCGAGAAGAAAGCATACTTATTATCCATCCATGCCGATCTCGAACAACTACGTGAAGTAAACAAACTGATGCGCAACCGTATGCCAGAGATTATTCAGCGAGCTAACCGTGCTAACGAATGGTTGACGGACGAGGTGAGCGAGAATCTACAAGAGAACCGTCGTCGCACAGTGGGACTGATGGGACTCTTTAAGAGTAAGAAGAAAGCCGACGAAGTGACTGATACGGCTAACCGTAAGGCGCTCAAACATGCCAAGCTTCAGACTGACAGAATTCTTTCGTCGTTGGCTGCAGACATCGAGCAATCACAAGAGCGTGGAATCGTAAAATTGTTTGAGCATATTGACACGTTAGTAAAGCGTAACCACTTGCTAAACGAAAAAATCAGCCGACTGGCAAGTGCTTTTAATGATGAAGATTCGCAGATGCGCAAGGAAGGATCCGCCCGTTTAATGGAATACCAGCGGCAGACGGTGCGGATGATTGCCTGTTTCGGACTTGCAGCCTTTATACTGGCTGTGTTCTTCTTCTGGCTACTGCACCGTGACATCAAGCAGAAACTGAAAAACAAACACCTGTTAGAAATCAGCAACCAGCACAATGAGGAACTGCTAACCCTGCGCCATAACATGATGCTGACGGTCAGCCACGACCTACGCTCACCGCTTACCTCCATCATGGGCTATGCAGACCTGCTGGCAGAGACGACCCAGGATGAGAAGTGCAAGCAGTATGAGGATGCCATCAGGCAGTCTTCGGACAGAATGCTGACCTTGCTTAATTCCCTGCTGAGTTACTACCGACTGGACACGGGCAAGGATGAGGTGGAGATGGTGCCTTTCAAGGTGAAGGACATTCTGAGGTCGTTGCTGACAGAATATGAACCTTTGGCAGAGATGAAGCATATCTCAATAGAAGGAACATTCACGGGCGACGACACCGTGGTGATGGGTGACCGCAAGCGTATCATACAGATAGCAAGCAATCTGCTGTCGAATGCCGTCAAGTTCACAAAGAAAGGCTCTATCCATATAGGCGTCGAATATGAGGGCAATACGTTAGGTATCAAAGTGAAAGACTCCGGCACAGGTATGAGCGAAGAGCAGATGAAGCGTATCTTTGCCCCGTTCAACCGTCTGGAGAATGCCGACACGCAGGAGGGCTTCGGTCTCGGACTGAGTATCGCCAAAGCACTTGTAGAACTTCTGGGCGGCAAAATAGACGTAGAAAGTCATGTAGGATTCGGCAGTCTGTTTACCGTCACTCTTCCTGTTGTGGAGGGTGATGACGAGATACTGCAACAGTCAATAAAGGAAAGCACCATCCTCCCCGAAGGTCTGCGCATAGCAATCGTGGATGATGATGTGACCGTTTTGAGGATGACCGTCGAGATGCTTGCCAAGAAGAACGTGCAGGTGGTAGGCTGTCATACGGTGGATGACTTGTTGGACAGAATGCGCAAAAGCGACTTTGACCTTATCATCACCGACATCATGCTGGGCGGTATGAGCGGCTTTGACCTGTTGGAACTCTTGCGCAGTGCCAACATCGGAAACTCGAAGTCCGTTCCCCTGCTTGCCATGACTGGCAGAACAGAGCGAAGCGCAAGTGACTTCATCGAGGCTGGTTTCAGTGGTTGTCTGCTGAAGCCGTTCTCGTATGCGGAACTGACACAGGCCATTGTCAACAGTATCAAGGAAGATGCCCCTTGTGATGATGATTCATTCAAGATACCCAAAGCGGACTTCAGTACATTGCTCCAAGGCGAAGATGATGTGAAGGGATTGCTGAACCTCCTTATCGAACAAACGGAGTCGGAAGTAAGTGAGTTGAAATCGGCGTTGGAGACTGGCAACGTGGATGCCATCTCTTTCCTGCAACACAAGTTGGAATCACGTTGGGAACTATTAGGTATTGTGAAGCCTATGCTGAAACTCCGTGATGCGTTGAAGAATGGCGATAGTCTTGACAAGGCAATAGATGAGGTCGTGATGACGGCAGAGGAACTGATACGTCAGGCAAGGGAAAAGATGGAAGGAGGTGAGGCATGACAAGAATCCTGATAGTAGAGGATGACACCATTTTGAGCCGCCTTGTCGTCAACTGGCTGAAGGATGCAGGAATCGCAGCGGACAGTGTTACGACAATCCGTGAGGCTTTTACACGTCTGAAGAAAACGGGCTATGACCTCATCCTATGCGACCTACGCCTGCCAGACGGTTGCGGGGTTAAGATACTCGACTGGATCAATGGGAACGGCAAGCGGATTCCCTTTATCATTATGACCAAGTACGGTGATGTTCCTACTGCGGTGGATGCCGTGAAGAAAGGTGCCTACGAATTTATTGAGAAGCCAGTCCATGACATTCCGCTCATAGAAACCATCCAAAAGGCATTGGAAGAACGGGTATCCAATGTAGGCGAAACGAAAATCATCAAGCGTGTAAGCCGGACTTATCAGGAACTCGTACAAAAGGCTGAACTCGTTGCCAACTACGACCTGTCCGTAATGATTCGTGGTGAAAGCGGTGCGGGTAAGGAGCATATTGCCCATATCCTTCATGAAAACAGTGCCAGAAGGAACAAACCATTTGTCAAGGTGGATTGCGGTACGATAACCAAGGAATTGGCTGCATCTCTTTTCTTTGGGCATGAGAAAGGTGCATATACCGGTGCGGATGCCAATGCCACGGGATTGTTCCGTGAGGCAGAGGGCGGCACCCTCTATTTTGACGAGATTGGCAATCTGCCCGTAGAGGCGCAACGGGTACTGCTGCGAGTCCTACAGGAACGGCAGTATATGCCTTTGGGCGGAACCAAAGAAGTAAGTTGTGATGTCCGTGTGATTGCTGCCACCAATGAGGATATAGAGAAAGCCGTTGATGAAGGCCGTTTCCGCTTTGACCTGTGGCAGCGAGTGGATGAATACACGTTGGAAGTTCCGTCACTCAATGAGTGTCCTGAAGATGTGATGCCATTGGCAGAAGAACTGCTCAAACGATTCAATAGGGAACTCCGCAAGAATGTGCAAGGCTTTTCTGATGATGCGAAGGAAAAACTGCAATCCCATTGTTGGCCTGGGAATGTGCGTGAATTGAAAAACGTCATACGAAGTGCCGTAGTGGAAAACACAGGTGGTTGGATAGAGGCTGTTCACCTAAAGTTCAAACCAGTACCAAGACAGGGGCAGGTGCTTACGCTCAAAGATGACGAAGAGGACAGACGCAAAATAGAACAGGCATTAGGCAAAGCTAATGGCAATGTCTCGAAGGCTGCTGATATACTACATATCAGCCGTCCGACACTCTACAAGAAGATGGATGATTTCGGTCTGAGGTAGTCCGAAAGACTGTCCGATAGTGTAAAAAGTGTAAAGCCGCTTTACAATAGTGTAAAGTAACTTTACACTTTTTCTTGCTTCTTTTTGTATCCGGAAATTTTTCAAAATTTTATTTAGCTATTTTACAGATAGTTACGAGACCATCCTGAAAATCCATAGTGCTGTTGGTATTCGCTTTGCCACTAATAATGATGTGCGCACAACAAAACATCATTATCAAACAAGCAAAAGAGAATAGCAATGGACTACTTCATATTGACAAAAACCAGTTTGTTCAGACTGATACGGGGCGAGTCGGACATTGACCCGAATGCAGCCTATCAGGACTTTGTTGTGCAAGTCATCGACCTATGTAAACAGGCTGATGACGGCTATAAGGCAGTGGCGTTGACCTGTGCCGAGACGGAACTTCAGTTCGTCAGTGGCGTTTCGGCAGAGATTGACCTCTGCGTAAAGAAGGCATTAGCCTTTGTTCAGAAGATGCTCAAACTTATCACTGATGGCAAGGTGATAACGTTCGCCCAAGAAGAAAGAAATGTCCCGTCGGGGCTACGATGGACGGGACAAAACACGGACTTTATAGAACTTATCTATGGACTCCACACCAAGAAGTGCATCAATTACGGCGATGTGTCGCTGAAAGATATGCTCACGGCATTCATGCAGTTCCTGGATTTCGAGAAGCCTTTGGCAAACTGTTACATCACCTATAGGGACATCAAGATGCGGTTGCTTGACAACCGTGCAACCTTCCTGCAGGAGATGACCAATGAACTGAACTGGCGGATGAAGGAGGATGACCGCAAACAGGCAGCAAGGAAATAGAATAATTGTCAATATATTAATAAGAATATATGATATAATAGTTAAAAGTATGAGCATAATTGTAAGAAAAATATAGTATATATGTTTTTTATAAATGACAGAATACGTTAATTCCGTTTCTTATTATAGAGAAAGAACTGCTTTATATTAAAAAACGGCCTATAAACCAAGAACTTATCCAAAACAATTAAGGAAACGGCACCGTTTCCTATAAAACAGAAAGAAAACGAAAATATTTTGTACTTTTATTGAAGATATCATAATTTTGCAAACGAAAATCAAAACATTCATTTAGGGTATCCTACATGAGATGTTTTATAATACACATTTGATGTTAGTTTCAAATGGACAAATAAAAAAAGACAGAGGCTTGCATAATGTGCAAGCCACGCCGTAGGCATATTATAAAATGAAGCGTAATTGGTATATTGCAATTGTTAGGAATAACACGGAAATGTCATCAAGCAACAAACTCCGATGCCTTGGCTATGAGGTTTATCTTCCAACCCAAGAGAAAATCAGTTTCTGGAAAGACGGACGTAAAGTGAAACATAGTAGCATTCTACTTCCAGGCATAATTTTTATTCATATAACTGAAGAACAACGCATGGAAGTTTTAGCCTTACCCTATATAAAAAGGTTCATGGTGAATCTATCTGGTATTGCTGATGCTTATAATCGTCATCCCATAGCAGTTGTCCCGAACGAACAGATTGAACGTCTGAGATTTATGCTGGGAGATGAAAATTCAACAGTCAACATAGAACCTCTTAATTTGAAAACAGGTGATAAGGTTCGAGTCATACGCGGCAATCTTAGAGGATTGGAAGGAAATGTATATCTAAAATCAAACGGGAACTCGTATGTTGTGATAAGACTTGAGAGTCTCTGCTGTGCAAGCGTTAGAGTATCATTAAAAGAAATAATATTGATATAAAATACAAATCTTTGTAATTAGGCTCTGCAAAATAATATCATTTATCATGGACGCTAGGCGCATTATCAGCATAGTATATAGTACCTTCAAAAAGGAAGATGTTCGAGGAATTATGCTTACAGGCAGTTGCGCAACAATGACGCAAAACGAGGATTCTGACATTGATGTCGTTTTATTATCGAGATATGCATGCAGGCAAACAACAGCAGAAGTTATAGAGAACGATATCCGTATCCACTATATTATTTTCCCCAAAAACAAGATATATGATTTAATTTTTGAAGATATTTTCAAGGAAAAGTTTGTGTTTTTCTCTATGTTTAATAAGGGACATATTATTTTAGATACAGATGGAACGTTGTCTTCCGTGAAAAAGACAACACAAAGCTTCACCCCTTCATTATCAGAGCATGTACTGGCAAATATGCTACATGGTATTACTGAGGACCTGACTTATCTGGAGAAAAACAGAGATGCTTTTGGGATTGCACTAAACATATGTATCCGAACCCAACAAATCATTGTTGGCTTTCTCGCACCACAAAGTCGCTATTTGGATAAAGTAATGAAATCATTTCCTATCCACAGACGAAAAATAAATAATGCTTTATCTAATTTCATAAGAACCAAAGACGTTTCTGTTTTTTCCAAAAGCATCAAAAAGGTTTTAGATGAGTTCTGCACGATTCCACAAGAGTTCTCGTCGTCAGACACCCTGCTACGCGTTCCTGAATCAGAAAGCATGATGATATATATACCAAACAAAAAATTGCAGGACAGTTATGTTCAGGATATATTTAAATCCTGCGTGGAAAGATTCCCGTCAATTAACATCTTCGCTTACTACATCGGCAGTTGCAGTATTCATGCTTGTGGCTCATATGTAGCCATAATAGAGTCCCCCTATCCTCAAAAAAAACTCTCGACTTTTATAAACGGCTATACGGCAAAGGCGGGTTTTAGTATTGCCCCCCAGTTATATGCCCCTTATAACACAATCTTTTTCAATCTCAATTTGTTCGGAGACAGGAAATTTGAAAAGTGTGTATATAGCCTTTTTACAAAGTGTTCCAGTTGGATGTTTAATTCAAAAGACAATAATTTTCCTTTTAATGGAACAGAGTTGGCGTATCTTTTGACTTTACACCTCTTTCATCTACTCGGAGAGCAAAGGAAGTTTTTTGTTGTGAATGCTTCCATGATTTACATGCCCGATGCAATAAATCTAAACGGGCATGCCCAACATTCAGAACTATCCCGTCGCTATAAAGAACTATTTCAATTTCTCAACGAGTCATACAGCAGCAATAGAGACATGTTGCTATCTTCTTTCAGGGCTTTTTTCAAAAGCGGTGCATATGAATTAAAGCAATTTGATGAAATCAGTGTGAACATCATGAGAATATCATTTGAAAGCAAAAAAAAACCATATAATTCATTCTATTTCATAAAGAAAGAGCATAGCATTCTTTTTAATCTATACAACCATATCCTGTCAATATTTTCTTTGGATAACTTCCAGAAAATGACAATTTGTTATAACTGTTCAAAAATTGACCTTGATGTTCTCTTTTAAGCCGAGATTTCCTTTTACAAGACAGCTCGAAAGTAAGGACTGTGGCCCCGCCTGCCTCCAGATGATCTGTAAGTATTATAAAAGGTTCTATGAAATGGAGTACCTGAGAGATATATGTGGTATCAAGAAAGAAGGTATTTCGGTCTATGACTTTATCAAGGCATCGGAGAAAATAGGGTTAAAGAGCCAGGCTTATAAGTTGTCGTATTGGAAATTCCGGAACGAAATACCTCTGCCATGTGTCGTGCACTGGAGAAATCACCATTTCATTGTGGTATATAAAATAACGCCAAAGTATATATATGCCTCTGACCCACAAAATGGATTATGCAGATTTTCACTGCGTGATTTTGCAAACGGATGGCTGACTTACAAGTATAATGACGGGAACAAGATAAAAAAGAGAGGCGTTTGCATTGTGTCTGAACCGACAAATGACTTTTTGCGAGATGATGCTACAAATCAGAATGCCAGTCAGCAATCAGTTTTAAATGCCTTTAATTTTATCTGGTCTTACATGGCATCCTACAAGGGCACCATCATCAAAGTCATGCTTTTGCTACTGGTAGTTACGGCCCTGAATATGCTATTTCCAATTATAACGCAGATTATAATTGACGTTGGCATTCCCTCAAAAGACTATGATTTTATAAACGTCATGCTCATTTCTGGAATAATTCTAACGGTAAGCCTGTCGTTAAGCAATTGGATTCAGCAGTTAATGACAACACATTTTTCCGTCCACATCAAACTGTCTATGCAATCTGATTTCATCATCAGAATGTTTAAACTGCCGATGAATTTCTTCGAAACGAGGTTAATGGGGGATATCATACAACGCAATACCGACTATGACCGATTGGAATCGTTCATTATGACCAGTATGTTTAACTTCATGTTGTCTATACTGCAATTCGTCGTATTTGGGATTATATTATTCTATTACAATAGTGTGATTCTGTGGGCTTTTATCATAGGTAGCTTATTGTATTGCGGGTGGGTGCTGTTCTTCTGGAGTATCAGGAAAAAGATGGACATCAGGTATTTTACATATTTAGCCAGGAATCAGAGCCAATGGATAGAAATGCTCTCCAATATGACAGACATCAAAAGCTTTAATTATGGAACTTTCAAACGCTGGCAATGGGAGAAGATACAAATAAGGCTATTTAAGACAAGGATAAAGCTACTTAACGTAAGCCAGCTACAGGAACTAGGTTCGTCTCTTATCAATACGTCAAAAAACCTTTTCATCATCTATTTGGCTGCGATTTCCGTTACCAGTGGAGACATGTCAATGGGTATGTTAATTGCCGTACAATATATAGTTGGACAGCTGTCTGCCCCAATGGAAGGAATTATCCAGTTCATCATATCCATACAAATGGCTAATATCAGTTATATGCGGGTACAGGAAATAATTAACAAGCCGGTAGAGGATGGCTCCACTGCCAAAGACTTCAGGACAGAACTGGTTGATTTCTCGAAAAATATCGTTATTCAGAATGTCTATTTCAAATATGGCATTAACGATGATTATGTCCTGAAAAATATTTCTTGCATACTTCCCAAGGGAAAGATGATTGCTGTTGTCGGGGAAAGTGGCTGTGGCAAATCCACCATTATAAAGCTATTGGCGGGTCTATATGTTCCAACCTCAGGAAACATCCTGGTTGGCAACATGAAACTCACCTCCTTCCCCATGACCGAATGGCGGAATAGGATTGGGTTGCTGTCTCAGGATAGCGGGTTGCTAAATGAAACCATTCTGGAAAATATTATTTTTGGGAGAGTATTCGATGCTGAGAGATTGCAACAAGTTGTCGAGCTGGCAAATATAAAGTCAGACATAGAGAAAAAGCCCATGGGGTATGATACAAAGATCCAGGAAAATGGGAAAGGTGTGAGTGAAGGACAGAAACAGCGAATCTTGTTTGCGCGTGCCATATACAGCCATCCGGAATATTTGCTGTTAGATGAACTTACGAGCGCACTGGATTCAAACAATGAACTATCCATCATCGAGACCATAAAAAAGCTGCCATATCATCCTACTACATTGCTGGTTGCCCATCGCTTATCCTCAGTCAAACGCGCCGATTTGATAATCGTATTAAAAGACGGTAACATAGTTGAGATGGGGACACACAATAAATTATACATGAAAAAGGGCGCATACTACAGTCTTTTCAAGAACCAAGAAGTTGTGAACGAGGACTTTTTATCTCAACAATAAGGAAAGCGAATCATGAATGAAAAGTACGGACATTCCGAAGAATTCTATGATGTTGCCCAAAGCATGCCAGGAAAGTACACCACATATGTAATATATGGATTGTTCCTTTTCGTATTGTCAATCTTCATAATGGGATTCCTAGTTGAGGTCCCTGAAAGAGTCTACGCAGATGCCAAGGTAATGTCATCCAATCCCCCAATCACATTAAATGCCCAGATTAGTGGAAAAATACATATTATTGCCAATAAGCCGTCCTTAAATTGTCGTAAAGGACAATATCTGGCTGTTATTGAGAATCCTGCCAACTACAAAGACGTTCTTGCACTTAAATCATGGCTTGGGCAAAAAGACATCTGGAGTAAAAAATCCATCATATATGAGTTGTTGGAAAACTCCTATTCATTGGGAGAGATAGAAGCCGATTTTTACGCATTTAAGGTTGCTCTCCTCAAATACAATCAGTTACAGAACGGACGCAATGACTATAAGCATTCCCTGTCAATGATAGACAAACAGATAGAAGCGAACATGATATCAGTGAAAAACCGAAAAGAGTTATTGAAATCATATATCACAGAAAAGGAAATCCGATCTTTTTATTTGAAGTCAGATTCTGTACTGTATTTAAAGAACATTATACCGAAAGATGAATTTGACAGATCCAATATCCAATATATTGAGACGCAAAACAAGATTCTTTCTATTGAGCAGGAAATAAGCCAGACAGAAAATTCTACTGTACAGAATGTCATCAAGCGAGACCAGATAGTCGATGGTATCAACAATGCGCAGGACGAGGCAAAGACCTCTTTGAATAATGCCTACCATAAACTGATGAGCCAGATAAGAAACTGGGAAAAGACATATGTGTTTATAGCGCCAGATGAGTGTGAAGCGGAATTTGCCAATCTCATTACAGAAGGAACTTTTGTAACAGCAGGAGAACCCATATATAACATCATTTATAGGAACAACTCATATTTTGGAGTCGCTGTTTTACCCTCTGACGGGGCAGGTAATGTAACTAAGGGCGATTCGGTAAATTTGAGAATGATGCTTTATCCATATCAGGAATATGGATCTTTAAGAGGATATGTTGAGAGAATATCAATGAACTCAGTTGAAAAGGGGTATCTGCTATATATTAATATGCCAAATGGATTGAAGAGCGACAATAACCACACACTGTCTTTCGCTGAAACAATGTATGGACAAGCGGAAATTATAACTGTCAGGAAAAAACTGATTTTTACGCTTTTAAATAGGCTCAAGGCAATCACGTCTTCCAATAAAAAGCAAGAAGACAGTATGCATCCTGTTATTCAGAATAGCCCCCAAGAAAAAAGTGCAAAAGAAATAAATTTTTAAATAGAATGTATAATTTGGAAAGAGCAATTGCCGAATGCAGAAGAAATGATTTTTTTCATTTCCCCACCTTGTTCTTGAAACAGCCCCCTGAAGCAACAAGCATTACTCTTATTGGTATAAGCCATAAGGTTTTTCGAGCAAAAAAAGAATGTTTTGAAAGTGGGGGGATTACAATAGAAACATATGAGATAAGTTTGGATTATTGCATGTCACTTATCCTATCCCATGACATCTTGTTGAATTCTCTTTTTTCAACAACTGTGTGCTTGAAAGATGATTTAGATATAAGCCGCAAGATATTACAATCCTTAAAGCCAATTCTCTTATACAATAACATGGAAAAAGCCCCTGCTATATCCCAGATATGGGATGTTGCAGTAAGCGAGCCTGCATCACCTGATGATGAACTGGCTATGCGTTTTTATGATATTTCGGACGACATTTCATTTATATTCAATGTATTTATTCCTATTCAAAACATGGTTAGAAGTTGTGTGGACACACATACGCCGTTCTTACAATTCTATACCATAAATGGCAGGAAGGATGCAGTGTACTCTACGCGTTTCGATAATGGAAAAGAAAGTAGGAAAGCCTTGCTCTCAACACAAAAAATGTTATATCTCCAGTCTTCTGAGTTCAATTGCCGGAATATCAGGATACCATATCATCATATGCCGTGCGTGGTGGAGGTTAAATGCAGACCATTATATGATGAGTTGCTGAGTTTAACGTTTGAATTTCAGAGTATTATCCTCTCGGGTGGGAAAGAGGGAATGAATGTTGATGCTATCATGACAGAAATGCTTTATGCCTACACTTTAATTGCAAAAGTATTCTATTCAGATTATTCAAGTTTCAAGTCATTCAATGACATGACTTACAAGCGATATACTTGGACCACAGTATCCGATACAATTAAGTACCTATTAAGTCACAATATGATGGTTCAGGCTGAAAACAAGATTGCAAGGGAGCATAAGGCATTGTGTATGGCAAATGCTCAATCCTTGTTTACCAACTATGCGGACATGATTCAGGAATGGAAGGATTATGACAACTGTAAAAAAGAATATCATTCATATCTAAAGCAACTAAAGCGTATAAAGAAAATGAAAGATAAGTATGTGAGCAAAGAAGATGTTGTATCTGAGATTATTGAACAACTGTTCCACTCCTTTGATATAGCCAGTTATTACCATTCGTATATTCCTTATTGTATAAATTTTATCAAAAATGAAATTTGATATCGATACCTTAAACAAATATGCAGAGAATACCATCGTCTGTGTAGAGAAGCATCCTGATGCAGACTTGTATATCTATGGCTATTATTCTGATATAGAGAAACCGTGTGTATGGGATAGAATTTCTATACATTGTAGGGGCTTGATAGTAGATGGAAAAGGAAATGTGATTGAACACCCATTTAAAAAATTCTGGACATACAAACAATATCTTAACAAGAACACAGTATTGTTGAATGATAATCAGATAAGACGGATACCAGAAGGGAAGTTCCGGATTCTCGAAAAAGTTGATGGTACCATGTGTACTTTATATTGGATTAATGATAAGCCTTTTCTTGCGACTCAGCGTTCTTTTACCAATTCAAAGGCGATGGAAGCCACAAAAATATTATACGAAAAACATTCGGGGGACATTCATAAACTTGATAAGAAATACACCTATATTTTTGAAGCGGTCTATCCTGAATCCAATGTGCTGATTGATTATGGTGACACACGGGATCTATACCTGATAGGGATGATTGACAAGCAGACATGTATGCCAATGGAACTACCTGATATTGGGTTTTTAAAGGCAAGAGACTATACTTCCCAATATGGCAGCATCACTAACTTTGATGAACTTGCTGCTCTAAACATACCTAATCAGGAGGGATTTGTAATATACTTTGGCAACGGAGAAATGTTTAAGATCAAGTTTCCTTGGTATCAGGAAGCACACTCCTTGCTTGACTCAATCATCGATTACCATAAGAGGATTTACCACAAGCAGAAGGTTCTTCGCAATATCTTGAATTTGCAAGAAATCAGAATCTCAAACATCGAAGTGTGGAGGAACCTGGCAAATGGTGACTATGAACTCTGTTCCCTAAGAAGTCAGATTCCGAGGTATTATTATCTCATGGGATTTGAAAGTTGGCTCAGTCAGGTTAAAAATGACATTCTGGGAAAGACTGATGCTGAGGAAATAAAAAACTGGGATAGCATTCGCCCCCAGCAGGAGGAAATCTTTGACATAGAATACAGATTCGAACACCCGCATGTGTACGAGTCCATAGTAATAAATTGGAAGGAACGTTACTTGAAATCATAGGATATGGAGCATGTTTCAGCTGGGTTGGCTATTATATGCCAAGAAAAAATACTGCTGGTCTGGCAGACTGAGGACAACGATGGCCGCCATCTCTCTATTCCCAAGGGACTGATCAAGCCTAATGAGTCCCCACTGAGAGCAGCCATAAGGGAGACTTTTGAGGAAACGGGTATCAGGGTCTCTCCCGATGATGTTAATACCAAGCCTTTCTTGATGAATGTTGAAACGAAAGCGTTTCAACGACGTATTATATATTTTATTGTGAGAATAGAAAAGCACCCGGATGTCATCCCTGTTGATCGGGCAGAAATCCGATGGGCAGGCTTTTTAGACTACGTAGAGGCAGAAAAGCGTCTCCAGCTCTCACAACAGTCGGTACTTTTACACTTGAACGCCCACAGGCTTCCTGTCCGTGCATCAGAGTGGCTATGCCAGAATGGCTATCTTATAAAGGAAGAGCACCATGAGAAGAACTTGTTTATTTATAACTATACTGCCAAATGCAAGAAAGACAGAATATGGGATGAAATCACCTTTTGGTGTCGAGGACTTATCACTGACTGCAATAACAATATTAAATACCGTCCCATTAAGAAGTTCTTTGAAAAAGAACAGATGTATAGGCATTTCGTTCCAAAGGATACTGACAATTTCCAACTTTTTGAAAAGAAAGACGGGGCACTCGGTATCCTGTATTGGATAGGAGGGCTCCCGTATATTGCGACGCGAGGCTCGTTTAACTCCTTGCAGGCAATAAACGGAACTAGAATCCTTTATACAAAGCACTCTGGGGAAATACATAAACTGAAGGACACCTATACTTATTTCTTTGAGATAGTTTACCCAAAAGACAGACACGTTGTTGACTATGGCAACACGGAAGACCTATTCCTTATAGGAGCCTATGACAATATAGGACAAAGGGAAATCCTTTTGGAAGAAATCACAGACATCTGCTTTCCCAAAGTCAGACAAATCTCTCACTCTAATAACTGGAATGAGTTACAGGAAGTTGATAAGGAGAATGAAGAGGGGTACGTGGCTTATTTCAACGATGGAACGAGAATTAAAATTAAATTCCCTGGTTACAAAAAGAAATATGAATTGATCTATGGCTAAATACCTTCAGTTGATATTTATCTTACCCTTTTTGTGTCTTACGGCTAAAGCCCAAGAGAGGCCTTTCACCTTGCAGGAAGCATTATGTCTTGTTCAGAAAACACATGGATATAGGCAGTCGGTCAAAGACTCCCTGATCAATGACCTGAGGCATAAGATTTTTAAAGGAGGTATAAAGCCCGATATACAGCTTACAATGAAATTGCCAGAGTATGATAAATCAATAAGTCTGGTATCACAATACGACGGCAGCTATAAGTATCGGAGCAGGACCTATGCAACATCTTCACTAAGTATCGTTGCTAGTCAGTTAATACCTCTGACTGGGGGTATCCTGAAATACTCCATTGGCCTGAACAGGTTGGACAACCTGACTAATGACGACAATACCCATGCATATTATCTTAACTTAGGCCGACTCTCATACAGTCAAAATCTATTCGCTTTTAATGCGTATAAATGGGCAAAGCGACAAGATCATCAAGAACAAATTGTTGAGGAAATATCCAACAGACAGGAAAGAGAGAAAGCAAGGTATGAAATGGTCGATGCGTTTTTTGACCTCCTTGTCCAGCAGCAAAGAAAAGAAGTTAACAAGAGAAACCTCATGCTATCCAGATATGTCTATGAGAAGTCAAAGGCTTTGTTATGCGACAGGCGCATATCGGAAGCGGATTATCTCGATGCCGAGATCGAATATATGCGTGACAGCATTTATAACAATGAGACGGATATTAATGCTGCAAAAACCAGGTTAGGAATCCTGCTCCGGTTACCTCTAGGGGAATCGCCCCATGTTATATTTGCCGATTCTCTAAAAGTCTTTCATCATTTAGACTTTAATACTTCCGAGGTTTTGTCAAGATGCTTAAAATATGGCTATGATGAAAACTACAATCTGAAAGAAATACTGCAGAATATAGAAATTAAGAAAGCAAAGGCGGAAACCTCTCCACTTGTCCAATTAGATTTGGGAGGAGGATACAATACCCAGTTCGATAGTTTTGGACATGCTTTAGAAGACCGGTTAGCCAGCCGAAACATTTCACTCTCCGTTTCCATTCCCTTGTATAACGGCGGTACGTCAAAAAATAGGTATAGGATTTCACAGATTCAAATGCAGAAACTTAACGAACAGAGAGAGTACGATAAGTCTGTTGCAGCGGTGGATATAGTAAAAGACCTGTCCAATATCAATGTAGTCATTGAATCAATAAACAACTATAGGGAGACATTGAATCTGCTCACTATGCAAATGGAAAACGTTAAATTGCGCATGAATTATGGTAGAATCAATATGGAACAATACATAAGGCTGAAGTCACAATACAGCCAATCGTATATGACATATCTTACGTTAATAAAGTCGTATTATATATACATATACAAGTATAGGTATCTTGCGTTGTTTGACATTGAATCAAACGAAGAACTATATATGGATGATTCTCATCCTGTTTATTAATTTTATTTTTTAAAACAAAAGAAAATGAAAGACTTAAAAGTTTTGAATCTGTCCATTCCGACCTTGGACAGCAGTGAGTGTAAAACCCTGATGGGTGGTGATGGTTATGCATGGGAGATAGACCTTCCAGGAGTGGAGGTAAAATCAGACAATGGTAGCCCCGATCGCTCTGATTATGATTATCATGATGACCCCTTTGATGATGGTCAAAATGATTATGATTACGACTATGACAATAACCATAGTGGTGATCAAGACATTGATAAAAACGGTTTTAACGTTAACAATATGATCAAAAATGCACTACCACAACTTGGAAACGTATGTGTATTTGCGGCTATAAACGCAATGTTGTGTGGCTATGGGAAGCAAAGTGACCAAGGTTGGGTGGGCATTGCCTTAAATTATGCAAAGAGCAATAACATAAACATTGACTCTGTATTGAGTGGCACCTTTAATGGCGTTTCATCTGGCGAAATGCCAGGACTTCTTGGGCAATACTTTAATGGAGTTTCTTCCGTGGATAAAGATGGTTTATCACAGGCTTTAAATGATGGACCTGTGTATGGAGTTATGAATCCAGGTGACACCGATAAAGATGGAAAAGAAAACGATGGACATGCTGTAATCATTACTGGTTATGACGAAGACCACGGAACAGTCTATTATTGGGATCCTGAAACGGGTAAAAGTGGCAATGGCGCTGTAGGAGATTATATCCTAGGATGGTCTGTTAATGGAGTTAAGGAATAAATTAAGGTAATGATATGTACTATAATCCTAAATTAGTCATTAGAATACATATAAAACTATGTTTTACTATGGATTTCTAATAATTAGCATTAGCATAGTTTATCTGAATCTAATGATTGATTTAGGTTTATAGTATTCATATCATGTAGGTGAAATAACTTTTATTAACATAATATTTTTTGATAAATAGTATTATTAAGAAAAAACTTTGTAAATTTGCATGGTAAATAACATGAAGTGTATCTCAGTATGCTAATTTGTTACTACCTCTCTAAAATGGATTATCAATTGCAAAATAGAAAGCATATGAAGAAGAGTATTATTGTAGCGTCCTTTTTGTTTTTTTTCTCGTCAATTAGTGCACAAGAAAAAATAATTTTACAGGATTCTCTGAACATTCCTGTAATCTTGGTCGATGGAGTAGAAGTCCAAAGTTTGGATAGCGTATGTAAAGAAGATATTATGGATGTTAAAATCATAAAGGATAAAAATATCATAAAGTATTTTTATCCTCGTGTTGGCGGTATTATGTGCATAACAACCAAATCGAAGAAGTTTCTTACACCGATAATACAAGGATATAAAAAAAACATTGAAGTTTGTGATAAGAAAAAAAAGAAAGGCGAAATTTATATTAGGTAGTCTATATGGATTCAATATCAATATTAAGGTAGATATTTTATTGTACTATATATAGTATTTGTTTTATGTTATGTTTAATATATGTTGCATGTAAAAGCAATTTATTGGGCGTATATAGATAATATCCGTATAGATATTAGGAGAAAGTGTGTATCTCTCTTTCTTGTCTGTAATCCTCTCATAATTTTATGCCAGACAAGTTTTGATATGACATATAAAGAAGGTAATTATTATATTACTTCTTACATGAATAATCATGGTAATGTAGAAATATTTGTCGAGTCTGGTTTGCCAGGAGTTCTCATTAACGAACATAACTATAATAGATTGTTTGTTGATTCTTTATATCAGACAGTTGATTCTGGTTATTCTGAAATTAAATCTTTTTATGGAAGTCATTCTGTATCTAAAATTAAATATGGTAAGGTCTATATTGGAGATTTAAGTTATCAAGGTAATGTATATGTTATAGATCGGTATAATAAAATCGGTATTCCAATACACATGTTGAAGAATGAAAAAGATTCAACTGCGAATATGATACGATTCAATTTTAATAGAAGAATACTTGATTTTGTTGGGAAAGATTCTATTGTCAAAAAAAACGAATACAAAGTGGTAGAATTATCTCCTATGCCAGTCGTTGAAACAACATTATTCCTTGCAGATACATATGGACATAGTGGTAATATTAAAGGAAAGTTCATTTTTGATATTGGTAATTCTTCTCCATTGTATCTTTTTAACAGGAATTTATCTTTGCAGAGTTTTATAAAAAGAAATGGCTTCAAGATATTTCCTGCTAAAGATAAGTCAGGTAACAATGTCGGATATGGAATCTATGCTGACTATTGCAGGGTTGGTAGACAGAAAATAAGAAATGCTTCAATTGGATTAACTGATAGAATATATATATCTGACATTCTTGGATGTATAGGCCCTTCATTATTTATGAAAGGTTATGTGATTATTGACACAAAAAACAATGTTATCTATTACGAATAAGCTTTTATTTTTGTGTTAGCAGAATTCTACAGTTTACTAAGAACTACTCCTTATGCATCCGCAATGCTGACAAACAAGCATTGCGGATTTTTTAAGTAATTACTCTTGGTCGAAAGGTATTGGTTGAAGGGGAACTTTGTCACTTTTTCCCCATCTTAATTATTCTTTCTTCCTGGTCTTTAAAGAATATAGTTGTCATGGGGTAAAAGCCAATAACACACTCTATTTCGTCGGTTTCCGTTTTATTAAAAACAATGATGTTTAAATAAACATTATTGATATACTAGCAAAAAGGATAATAATGAATTATTTCGTATTAACAGGAAACCGTTTTTTCAGACAGGTACACATAGAGGAAGACATATACATAGATGCCGCCTATTTGGATTTTGTTCGTCATGTAATCTATCTATGCGAAGAAAAGGGTGATGATTATAATGCAATAGTACTTACTTATGTAGAAATAGAGCTGCAATTCTTAGAGGGAGTTTAGGATGAAATCAATCTCTATGTAAAAAAGCTTTGGCCTTTGTACAGAAAGTGTTCAAACTCATTATGGACGGCAAGATAATAACATCTGTCCCTACAATGAGGACTAAATCATCAGGATTATGATGGCCAGGAAAGAACATTGACTTATAGACCTGATCTACGGCCTGCACTCCAAGAAGTGTATCAATGACGGCAATGTCTTGCTGGGAGACATGCTCACGACCTTCATGCGGTTCCTTGACATCGAAAAACCTCTGGCAAACTGCTATATCACCTATAGGGACGAAAAATGAAGTGAAACTCGACAACCGTGCCACCTCCCTGCAAGAGATGACCAATGAACAGAACTGGCGGATGAAGGAGGATGACCGCAAACAGGCAGCAAGGAAATAACACACCATCACTAACAGCAAAATTTCGGCAATAAGCCTGTCTTATTGCCGAAATTTTGTTTTATCACCCCTTTTGCTGCAACAGGTGTTGCAGTGTTGGGTCATTCTTGATTCGCTCCAGTTCATCGTGGACTATCTGCTTTACATCATCCTTGATGCGGTTATAGTTGTCACGGATGGTCTGCTCCATGATGTCGTTGCCATTGGCATCGGTGAAGTCTGCAATGACGGGGATGGGCTGGTAGTGTTTCATCTCGGCATCCACCTTGGCAGAGTCCACCACAATCTCAGCATGGAAAATCTTCTGCTCAATACGCTCGTTGAAGTTGTCGGACACAGAGCCGACAAACATTCCCTGCGTAAGTCCCGAAATCTTGCTGGGCGGGATAAGACTGTCCATCTGCGTGTTGATGGAGGTGGAAACATCCTGGCGGTTGATGGAAATCGACTGGCGTTTCTGGAGCACCTTTCCGAAACGATCACTGAGCTGCTTGGCGGTCTCGCCGACCACCTGCCCACTGAAGATGTTGCCGACTGTGTTCATCACCACCTTCGCCTCCTTGTCGCCATAGTCGCGGACGAGTTGCGAGAAGTCCTGAAAACCGAGACAGACGGCCACCTTGTTGCTTCGGGCGGTGGCGATGAGGTTGTCGAGTCCCTTGAAGTAGATGGTTGGCAACTCGTCAATGATGACCGATGATTTCAACTTGCCCTTCTTGTTGATGAGTTTCACGATACGGCTATTATACAGACCGAGGGCTGCACCGTAGATGTTCTGACGGTCGGGATTGTTACCGACACACAGGATTTTCGGCTCGTCGGGGTTGTTGATGTCAAGCGTAAACTCGCTGTCAGACATCACCCAATAGAGTTGCGGGGAAATCATACGGGACAGCGGAATCTTGGCAGATGCTATCTGCCCCTGAAGCTGCTCTTGCGCTCCACCGAGCCATGCGTCCATGAAGGGTGAAAGGTAGTTCTCCAACTCTGGGTAGGACGTGAGAATGGGGAAAATGTCCTCGTACCTGCGGTTAAGCAGTTCTATTGCATGGGGGAAGGTACAGTACTTGCCACCCTGATAGAGCCGTAGGAACCATATCACTGCAGCAAAGAGGATGATAGGAGACTCCACGAAGAAGTCACCCTGCTTCTGCACCCATGTACGGTTAAGGTTAAGCATGATGGTGTAGGCGCTCTCGTAGGCATCGGCAATGTCCGTCATGAAGTCGGGATGAATGGGATTGCACCGATGGCTGCGCCGTGGGTCGTCGAAGTTGATGACATAAAACTTCGGCTTGACCTTGTAGCCTTCAGAATGTTTCAGCAGATGGTTGAAGGCAATGGTGGAAAGGTCTGGGTACTTGTAGTCGTAGCAGTAGAGCGAATAGCCTTTCTCAATCTGCTGCTTGATGAAGTTGTTCACCACAGCATACGACTTGCCGCTACCCGGTGTACCGAGTACAATGGTGGCACGGAATGGGTTGACCACATTGATCCAACCTCTGTTCCATTTCTTCTTGTAGTAGAAACGGGTGGGCAGGTTGACGGAATACTCGTTCTCCATCAGCCGTGTCTCCTGTTGAAAACTCTCGTTCTCGTTATTGAAGACATCCTCCATCAGATGGTGCTTTAGCAGGCGGCTCATCCACAGACCAGCCATCATCAGGCAGATGTAGCCAGTGGCAATCGTGAGGATGTAGAGTGCCGTCACCACGTCCGCATGGATGGGTAACAGCAGCATCCACCAGTTGATGATGAAGTAGAACACAAAGCCTGCACCGAGGACTGCCCAGATTCTCGGCCAGGTAATCTTCTCGTTGATGACTCCCTTCGTGCCGAGGCATGAGAGGGCAAGCAGGAGCAGTGCAAAGAGTTTGGTGTAAAGGACTGAGTGAAACAGCCCTGCCTCACGGTTGAAGTTAAGCAGGATGCGGTCAACAACACCGATGTTGATGCCGTGCCCCTCTACGGTGGCATAACAATACCAATAGACATTCATCACCACAAGGATGATACTCACGGCACGGAGAAAGTCCATGATTTTCGCCAGTGCCCTCAAATCGTCTTCTTGTTGCATAGTAAAATAGAATTTGAATTGTGATTAAATAGCATTTGAATAACAGATAATCAGAGTTTCGGACCACGACGTTTCTTCTTCTTTCTCTGCATCCGTCTTCTAAACTCTTCTTCGGCAGGATCGACCGCCGGGTTATCAGTGGTGAACAAGCCGAAGCCGTCGAAGTCGGAATGAGAGTGGTCGAAGTCTGAAGCTGGAGTTGACTGGCTCTGCCAGTGGTCGGAACCTGATGACTGCTGTCCTCCACCAGTTCCATGTACTGCACGTTCTTGTGTGGACTGTCCTTGGTCGGTTGTCTGTCCCTGCTGCGTCTGCTCATGGTTGTGAGGATTGTTGAAATACTGCTCCAGTGCATTTGCAGAAAGTTCCTTGCACATACGCGAACCATTCAGAACGCTGCGGCTGTCATGGTCAATGAAGGTGGCTCCATAGATGCGTCCCGTGTCCGTGTAGCGGAAAACCACGTCCATACCCTGAGCCTGCAAGCGGCTTTTGAAGTCCTTTGCGTTGGAACTTGCCGCCACTATGGGCAGTATCTTTTCTTTCAGCGAAGCGGCTATGCCCTTGTCTGCAATCTGTTTCTTCGACCATGCGAAACGCTTCTGAACTGCCTCGTAGCCGACAGACGGCCCGATTTTGGAAGCCTTGAACGGATTGCCAACCTTGTTGCCGTTATCATCGGTGGCAGAATAGACCAGTCCGTGATACTCACGGTTACGGGCTATGCCCCGTGTTTCCTCCACATCTATATTATATAAGGAGAGGACGGCACGGAGTTCTCCCAAAGTCTGATAGTGGTAGCCACGGACAACCGCCTTGACGGTGTTGGCTATCTGCTTCTTCACATTACCCTCACTGGCATTCACCTTGCGGAGAGGAATCTCGGAAATAGCCTGCCCACGTTCTGCCGTGTGCAGGTTGTACTTCTTCTCCAGTTCGCGTGTCGCCCTCTTGCTCTGGTATAAGTTATTACTGGAACTGATGGCCTTGCCGTCCTCCTTTACACGGATGGTAACGATGTGCATGTGGTGGCGGTCAATGTCCTCGTGCTTATAGACCATATAGGGCTGCCCGCCAAAACCAATCTTCTCCATATACTCACGGGCGATATTCTCCATATCCGTGTCCGTCAGTTTGTCGTCAGGATGTGGATTGAGGGAGATATGTACTACAGGATTCTCCGTGCGGCATCGGTCGGGGATGAAGTGCATGAAGTCCTCCAGTGCCTTGCGTATGTCCACCTTGCCGGAACCATCATCGAAGATGCGGTTGGTGGCAAGCAGCTTGCCCTCGTCCTTGTTGATCTTCTCGCCGTTGTAGGCCAGTGCCCCAAAGAGCGAGTTGCCGAAACTTATCTTTGCGACCATTTATCCCTGTATTCGTTTGTAAGTTCCACAATCTTCGTAGCAATCTCTACTAACTGCTGCATGTACTTCTCCAGTTTGTAGGTCAGTGCCATTGCCCTGCGCTCGGAAAAGTGGCTTCTCAGTTCCTTCAAAGTCTGGTTGTAGTTGTTGCCAACCATACGGAACTGAGCGTGAAAGTCGCTCAGTTTTGTGTAGTATTCGTGCAGTCCCTTGTCGAAGGTGACCACATGGAATGTCTCACCGAAGAACTGCGCCTTGATGAAAACGGACGGATGTGCCATGCCTGAACGCTCGAACATGTGCAGGAACCGCTCATGCTCCTTGCTGTTGAACCGCACATAATAGCGGTAAACCGCCGGATCAATCTTGGGATTTCTCCCTCCTTTATTCTGTTTCTTGTTCATTTCTTAATCTGTTTTGTTTGACAATATGGTTATCACTCACTGCTTGCATGAACTATGTGCGCCTACGGCAGTATCAACGGGCAGTCCGACTTCGGAGGACAGCCCCAGCCCTCGGCAGAGCAAGGGGTTTTGAGCGGCTAACGTAGTTCTGAGCGGCTCAAAACATACCTTGCTATGTTCTTTAGAACATTAAAATCCGCTTGCTAAAGCGGACGTGCTCTGACAGGTCTTAAAGACAGGTCAGATGGATTGCTCCCTATACCGCATGATGCGGTTGGATTAGTTCTTTCTACCGACCTCGGCGGTTGGACTTCTCTCTGTTCTGTGAAAAGAAAAAGACCGTTTCCGCCTTGCGTGAGAGGTAGGAACCTTCCCGACTGGAAGCAGGATGGACGTGTCAGGTGTCGCTCACCTGCGTATCACGTCTGAATCCGGCTGCAAAATTACAGCGATTTGACGGGCTGCGGAATAGGCGCAAACCGCCACTTGCAGCCAGTTCACCGCCACTTACAGCCAACTGCCCCGTAATCCATCCGTGCATGGCTAAATATGTGTTCCTTTGCATACGGAAATAGTTCCGCAAACATCAAAATATGCAATTATGAAAGCAAGTAAAGAATCGAACAATCACATACGTGACCAGACAAGTAAATGAATAGATTGACAACTGTATGAATGCCCACATTGATACACATTCAGATATTGATATATGGATATAATGATATGAATAAATATTGATATGAATATACCATTATCTGATTGGATAAAGACGGCGATAATTATTCAATCGTCTGTCCGCATTCATACATAGTCAACGATTCATTTTGAGGAATAAGTGCGTATTTGAAGCCATGGGCATTCAACTGTGTACTTCCATAGACTGACAAATGAAGCGATATGCGAGTGAATGAATAAGTTAATCCACACATATAACATTAAAGAAGTTAAGACATGAGTAAAGAAAAAACTAATGAATTGTATGTAGCCATAGCTACACAGAAAGGCGGTATTGGAAAATCCACAATCACCATGCTGCTTGCTAACTACCTTCACAATATCGGAGGTAAGAATGTGGGCGTCGTTGACTGCGACGATCCACAGCACAGCATCAGTGATGCGAGAGAGCGCGAACTGCTGCTCATCAAGAACAACGATGCGGACAAGGAAGCGGCAAAGGACGTGTTCCGTAAGACGGGCAAGCGTATCTTTCCCGTTGTCGCCACTAATCCCGTTGACGCACTCGACCAGGCTGAGATTCTTATCGAGGACGAGAACCTTGACATCGTGCTGTTCGACCTGCCAGGCACCATCCGCAGTAAGGGTGTGCTGAGCACTTTGTCACAGATGGACTATATCTTTGTCCCCATCAGTGCCGACAGGCTGGTATTGGAGAGTGCGCTCCAGTTCGTTGCCAACTTCAAGGACAATCTCATGACCACTGGTAAGGCGGTCACCAAAGAGATATGCCTGTTCTGGACGATGGTGGACGGTCGTGAGAAGACCGACATCTACAATCTCTATGATGAGGTTATCGGAGAATTAGGCATTTCTGTACTTAATACCCGTATTCCCGACAGCAAGCGTTTCCGTCGTGACTTTTCCGAGCCGGAAAAGGCTGTGTTCCGTTCCACCATATTCCTGCCAGACCAGCACTTGTTGCGTGGAAGCCGTATCAAGGAACTGGCAGATGAAATACTTTCCATTATCAGCAAGTAGCAGACCATGAACAAGAAGAACAAGGCGGACTTCATTGATGAAGAGGAATTTCTGTCAGCCGTCAGCATGAACAAGAAAGGCGGCTGTGTCAGGATGGGAAAACCGCCACAGGAAACAGACAATACACCTCATGAAACAGTACCATCAGAAGACAACGAGACGCTTTCACAGGATCAGAACGATGTTTCCTCACCTCCACAAAGAAGCAAGGAGGCGTCGCCGTCAAAGAGGACTGCCAAGCAGAGTGCACAAGGCTCTGCACTTGGTAAGCTGAGAGGCGGCAATGAGAACATTCAGCGGAAACCTGCATATATCCGTCTTGACAACCATAACCGATTTACGGTTGCAGCGGGTGTGTACAAAGTGACTCTCGGCCAGATAGTTGATTCCATCCTCGATGAATGGTGGGAGAAAAACCGAGATGAGGTGAAGACCCTGTATGACAGGGACAGAAATGTATTTGAAGATAATTAGTAGCTCATTGAAAAGAAAACAGAAATGGACATAGTAATCATCATATTGCTGGTGTGGATGATAGTGTTCCTGCACCTTGTCTGGTTTGACATCAAACCTTTGGAATGGTTTCGAGGAAAGGAATGCAAAGGAGAAAGAGCCGTTCAGGAAACTCCCCAAGGGATACCTGCCCAAGAACATGATTTCATGGGAAAAAGCCTCGTCAGAGCCAGTGCCACTAAGCCACTTGCAGCCAATTCACAGCCAGTTACCGCCATTCCGGAAGAAGGTGAGGAAGTGGACGAGAAAGACGTTACTTTTGCACCGCCAAAGCAGGAAAAGACACTCAGACAGATGACCCCCGAAGAAGAAAAAGAGGCTTTCAAGAGTTTCAGTTATTCCAATGAGGAACAGGATGATGAGGATGAATATCCGGCTGAGGGATATGCCACGGGACTTACCAGTGAGGAAATGGAGAAGGCCGTCTCAGTCGCCAACGGAGCAAAAGCCAGCAAGGACGACGAACTGAAGGCTGGCAGGACACTCAAAGAGATGGACGGTACGGAACTTCTTGATCTCCTGACGAAGAAGAACCCGGTCTTCAAAGCCAGAGTCCGTGACCTGCTTGACAAGTGTGAGAGGGCAAAGGCAGATGCCGAGGATGAAATACCATCGGCTGCAGACAAAGGACACAAGTCCTTCATGATTGGGAAATCCACGGACATAGACATCCGTGACTTCATTTAATAAACATTATTCATTAACAATTAAAAAACAGTTTTATGACAAAGAACAACAAGAGAATCGGAATGATCGCAGCACTTGTAGTTGCTGCAAGTGTGAACGCAATGGCCCAGGGCAACGGACTGGCTGGCATCAACGAAGCTACGTCAATGGTCAGTTCCTACTTTGAGCCCGCCACGAAACTGGTGTATGCCATTGGCGCTGTCGTGGGACTCATCGGCGGCGTGAAGGTGTACGGCAAGTTCTCGTCTGGTGACCCAGACACCTCGAAGACTGCCGCAAGCTGGTTTGGTGCCTGCATCTTCCTCATCGTGGCTGCAACCATCCTCCGCTCCTTCTTCCTCTAACCCTATACGCATATAACAATAAGGTATAGGAGGAAAAGGAAGATGGCAGAGTACAACATCAACAAGGGTATAGGCCAGTCGGTTGAGTTCAAGGGACTCAAAGCGCAGTACCTGTTTATCTTCGCAGGTGGGCTGCTCGCCATCTTCGTCCTGTTCGTCATTCTCTTCCTCGCTGGAGTAAGCCAGTGGGTGTGCATCGGTACGGGTGTAGTGTCTGCCTCGCTGCTTGTGTGGCAGACCTTCGCCCTCAACCGACGCTTCGGGGAGTACGGACTGATGAAGCTGATGGCAAAGAGAAGCAGGCCCCGTTTCCTCATCAACCGCAAAAAGCCATACCAGACCATTAAAAACAAGTTAAACCAAAGAGTGAATGAGAAATATCCTGAAAGCAACGACCGTTGAGAACAAGCTGCCCCTGCTGGCTGTGGAGAACGGCTGCATCGTCTCCAAGGATGCGGACATCACCGTCTGCTATGAGGTGACGCTGCCCGAACTCTACACCGTGACCTCTGCCGAGTACGAGGCCATTCACGGCTGCTGGTGCAAGGCTATCAAGGTGCTGCCCGACTACAGCATCCTGCACAAGCAGGACTGGTTTGTCCGTGAAAGGTATGAGCCGGAACTGAACAAGGACGGCATGAGCTTTCTCTCCCGCAGTTTTGAACGGCACTTCAACGAGCGTCCCTTCCTGAACCATTCGTGCTACCTCTACCTGACGAAGACCACGAAGGAGCGTAACCGTATGCAGAGCAACTTTTCAACTCTCTGCCGTGGGCATATCATCCCCAGGGAGGTGAACCGTGAAACGGCTGCACGCTATATGGAGGCCGTCGATCAGTTTGAGCATATCATGAACGACTCCGGTTTTGTCAGGCTCCGCAGACTGTCGGATGCGGAAATCGTCGGCACGAAAGAGAAGGCAGGCATCATAGAGCGCTACCTATCCCTGCAGCCAGAGGGCGACAAGTCCCTGCAGGACATCGACCTCGACCCTGCCGAGATGCGCGTAGGCGACAACCGCCTGTGCCTTTTCACACTCTCAGACGTGGCAGACCTCCCCGCAAAGGTCGGAACGGATGTCCGCTATGAGCGTCTGAGCACAGACCGGAGCGACTGCCGCCTGTCCTTCGCCAGTCCCGTGGGACTGTTGCTGTCCTGCAACCATATCTACAACCAATATGTGATACTCGACAACAGCGACGACAACCTGCAGCGCTTTGAGAAGTCATCAAGGAACATGCAGTCGCTCAGCCGCTACTCGCGTAGTAATGCCATCAACAGCGAGTGGATTGAAGAGTACCTGAACGAAGCGCACTCCGGCGGTCTCATCAGCGTCCGTGCCCACTATAACGTCATTGCGTGGAGCGATGACGGCGAGGAACTGAAGCGTGCGAAGAACGACATCGGAAGCCAGTTGGCAAGCATGGAGTGCATGCCGAGGCACAACACCGTGGACTGCCCGACACTCTACTGGGCAGGCATCCCCGGCAATCAGGCGGACTTCCCTGCCGAGGAAAGTTTCTATACCTTCATTGAGCAGGCGACATGCCTCTTCATCGAGGAAACGAACTACCGCAGTTCGCTCTCGCCCTTCGGCATCAAGATGGTGGACAGGCTGACGGGGAAGCCCCTGCACCTTGACATCAGTGACCTGCCCATGAAGCAGGGCATCATCACCAACCGCAACAAGTTCGTGCTGGGGCCTTCGGGCAGCGGAAAGTCGTTCTTCATGAACCACATCGTGCGCCAGTACTATGAACAGGGCGCCCATATCGTGCTGGTGGATACGGGACACTCGTATTCGGGACTGTGCGCCATGATCAACCGCAAGACGCACGGGCAGGACGGCATCTACTACACCTATTCGGATGACAAGCCCATCTCGTTCAACCCGTTCTATGTCGATGACATGGTTTTCAGTGTGGAGAAGAAGGACAGCATCAAGACACTGCTGCTGACACTCTGGAAGAGTGACAACGAGAAAGTCACCAAGACGGAATCAGGCGAGTTGGGCAGTGCGCTGAACGCCTACATAGAACTGATACAGACGAACAGGGACATCGTGCCGTGCTTCGACACCTTCTATGAATATGTGCGCGACGTGTACCGCCAGCAGATGGCAGAGCGCGACATCAAGGTGGAACGCGACGACTTCAACATCGACAACTTCCTGACGACCCTCCGACAGTACTACAAGGGCGGTCGCTATGACTTCCTGCTGAACTCGAAGGAGAACATCGACCTGCTCAGCAAGCGCTTCGTGGTCTTCGACGTTGACACCGTGAAGGACAACAAGGAACTCTTCCCGATAGTGACCATCATCATCATGGAAGCCTTCATCAACAAGATGCGACGGCTGAAGGGCATCCGCAAAGTCCTCATCGTGGAAGAGGCATGGAAGGCGCTGGCATCCGAGAACATGGCGGAGTACATGCTCTATCTCTACAAGACCGTGAGAAAGTATTTCGGCGAGGCCATCGTGGTGACGCAGGAGGTGGATGACATCATATCCTCGCCCATCGTAAAGGAGAGTATCATCAACAACTCCGACTGCAAGATACTCCTTGACCAGCGCAAGTACATGAACAAGTTCGACCAGATCCAGGCACTGCTCGGACTGACGGACAAGGAGAAGGCTCAGATTCTGAGCATCAACCAGGCCAACGACCCGTCACGGCTCTACAAGGAAGTCTGGATAGGACTTGGCGGCACGCAGTCCGCTGTCTATGCCACAGAGGTAAGTCCCGAAGAGTACCTTGCCTACACAACCGAGGAAACGGAAAAGATGGAGGTACAGGCACTTGCTGAAGACCTTGGCGGCGACATGGAACTGGCCATCAAAAGGCTGGCTGATGAAAGAAGGAACAGGCAGTGAGTCAATCACATTATTTATTTACCCATTAAACAAAAGTAAGAATGAGAACAAAAGCATTAGTGATTATCAGCCTTTGCATGACGCTGTGCGTCGGCAGGGCCAGTGCGCAGTGGACGGTCGTTGACCCTACCAATCTGGCGCAGGGCATCGTGAACTCCACCCGTGAGATCGTACAGACCTCGACGACGGCGCAGAACATGATCAAGAACTTTCAGGAGACCGTGAAGATCTACGAGCAGTCGAAGAAATACTACGATGCCCTGAAAAGCGTGAACAATCTGGTGAAGGATGCCCGCAAGGTGCAGCAGACCATCGTCATGGTGGGCGACATCACCGACATCTACGTGAACAACTTCCAGAAGATGATGCAGGACGAGAACTTCACCGTGGAGGAACTGTCCGCCATTGCCTTCGGCTACACGAAGCTGCTGGAGGAATCGACGGATGTGCTGACGGAACTGAAGAACGTGGTGAACATCACCACACTGTCGATGACCGACAAGGAGCGCATGGAGGTTGTGGACAAGTGCTACAACGACATGAAGCGCTACCGAAACCTTGTGTCGTACTACACAAACAAGAACATCTCGGTGTCGTACCTCCGTGCCAAGAAGAAAAACGACCTCGACCGTGTGTTCGGACTATATGGCAATGCAAGTCAGCGTTACTGGTAAATACCCGGAAGGAGAAAGCAGAGTATGATGAATATCTTATTAGCCATCGACTTTGAGAACCTGCACACACTGCTACGCAGTCTCTACGACGAGATGATGCCGCTCTGTGCGAACATGGCAGGCGTGGCAAGGGCAATAGCCGGATTGGGGGCACTATTCTACATAGCCTACCGTGTCTGGCAGTCCCTCGCCCGTGCGGAGGCCATCGACGTGTTCCCCCTGCTTCGTCCCTTCGCCATCGGACTTTGCATCCTGATGTTCCCCACGGTGGTACTCGGTACGCTCAATGCCGTGATGACGCCCATCGTACAGGGCGTGGCGACGATGCTGGAGGGCGAGAAACTGGACATGCAGCAGTACCGTGAACAGAAGGACAAGTTAGAGTATGAGGCCATGAAGCGGAATCCCGAAACCGCCTACCTCGTCAGCAACGAGGAATTTGACAAGCAACTGGAGGAACTGGGCTGGTCGCCCGGTGACCTTGTGACCATGACGGGCATGTATGTGGAGCGCGGGATGTACAGTCTGAAGAAGGGCATACGCGACTGGTTCCGTGAGGTGCTTGAACTGATGTTCGACGCTGCCGCACTGGTCATCGACACCCTGCGCACGTTCTTCCTCATCGTGCTGGCGATATTGGGGCCTCTGGCATTCGCCATATCGGTGTGGGACGGCTTTCAGTCCACGCTCACCCAATGGCTCTGCCGATATATCCAGGTGTATCTGTGGCTTCCCGTCTCTGACTTGTTCAGTTGCATACTGGCGAAGATACAGGTGCTGATGCTCCAGAACGACATCGAGCGGATGCAGGCAGACCCGAATTTCTCACTGGACTCCAGCGACGGCGTGTATATCATCTTTATGATCATCGGCATCATCGGCTACTTCACCGTGCCGACCGTGGCAAGCTGGGTGATCCAGGCTGGAGGCATGGGCAACTATAACCGTAACGTGAACAGCGTCACCAACCGAAGCGGTGCACTGGCTGGCGGTGCCGTGGGTGCCACAGCCGGAAACGTCGCAGGACGGTTGAGGAAAATCTTCTGAATGTGAAACCAAAGACAAGAAAGAAAACGAAAATGGAATTTAAGTCATTGAAGAACATCGAGACCTCTTTCAGGCAGATACGTCTCTTTGCCATCGTCTTTCTCGTACTGTGTTCCGTGGTGGTCGTATGGAGCGTTTACAGTTCCTACGCCTTCGCAGAGAGGCAGAGGGAGAAAATTTATGTGCTCGACAAGGGCAAGTCGCTGATGCTTGCCCTGTCGCAAGACCTCTCTCAGAACCGTCCGGCAGAGGCACGGGAGCATGTGCGCCGCTTCCACGAACTCTTTTTCACTCTCTCACCAGAGAAGAGCGCCATAGAGCACAACGTGAAGCGTGCCCTGCTGCTGGCGGACAAGAGTGCCTACCACTACTACCAGGACTTTGCCGAGAAAGGCTACTACAACCGCATCATAGCAGGCAACATCAACCAGACGGTGAGGGTTGACAGCGTGGTTTGCGACTTCGACAATTACCCGTATTCGGCAACGACCTACGCACGGCAGATGATCATCCGCTCCAGTAACGTGACGGAGAGGTCGCTTGTGACGACCTGCCGCCTGCTGAACTCCAGCCGTTCGGATGACAACCCCAACGGGTTTACCATCGAGGGATTTACGATTGTTGAGAACAAAGACCTTCAGACCATCAAGCGATGAGAATGTTCAGGACTATCAGGGCAGGAGCCTACAGGTGGTGTAAGGGACTGTCAAACAAGGAAAGCCGTGTAGTGACGTGGGCGATGCTGGCAGTGCTGGGACTGTTGACGCTTTGGACTATATGGGACGTGGCAACAAGCATGTGAAACCTATAACAATGAACAAGAAAGAATGAACAACGAAGAAAAGAAGAAAGACCTGAATCCTGTGACGGGCAAGGAACCGCTCACGGAGGCAGAGCGCATCAAGCGCAAGAAAATGATTGTGTATGCCATGATGGGCATTGTGTTCGTCCTCGTGATGTGGCTGATATTCGCCCCGTCGAATGACGGAAAGACCAACCTGCTCGGCACGAAGGGCTTCAATACGGAGATGCCCGATGCCAACAGCGGTGACATCATCGGCGACAAGACCAAGGCATACGAGGCAAGCCAGATGGAGGACAAGCAACAGGCACGGGAACAGGCTATCGGCAGTCTGGGTGAACTCTATCAGGCTGGGAACGGAAGCCAGTCCGCTACGGGTGACTTCAGCCTGATGGCAGACAGCACGGCAGAGGCGTATGAGGATGATGCCAGTCGCAAGGCAAAGGAGAAAATCACCTCGTCGGCTGCTGCCTACAACAACCTCAACACGACTTTGGGAGGCTTCTATCAGAATGACCAGAGCCGTGAGAACGAGGAACTGCGACAGCGTGTAGCAGAACTGGAGGAAAGGGCCAATGAGTTGCAGAACCCGAAAAGCACCGTTGATGAACAGTTGGAACTGATGGAAAAGTCGTACCAGATGGCTGCAAAGTATATGCCGGGCGGTACTCAACAGCAGGGGCAGGCTGTTACGTCAACATCGGGCGACAAGGTGCAGGTGACTCCCGTGAGGAACGTGCAGAAGTCTGTGGTGTCTGCTTTGCAGCAGGAACAGGGCAACGAGGAATTTATGTCAGACTATTCCGTGGAGCGAAACATGGCTTTCAATACTGCCGTCGGCATCGTATCGGCACTCGACAAGAACACCATTTCAGCCTGCATCTATGGCAATCAGACCGTCACTGACGGACAGAAGGTACGGCTCAGGCTGTTGGAGCAGATGCGTGTGGGTGACATCATCATCCCTACCAACTCCGTAGTGACTGGCTCAGCAAGGATCACTGGCGAACGTCTGGGCATCGGCATCACCTCGATAGAGTATGCAGGTAGCATCTACAACGTGAAGCTGAATGTGTATGACACTGACGGACAGGAGGGTATCTTCATCCCCAGCTCGATGGAACTGAATGCCGCCAAGGAGGTTGCCGCCAACATGGGTACGTCAATGGGCAGCAGCATCAATATCTCCAGTGATGCAAAAGCGCAACTGGCATCGGACTTAGGCAAGGGGCTGATACAGGGAACGAGCCAGTATATCGCAAAGAAGATGCGAACCGTCAAGGTACACCTGAAGTCCAACTACCGTGTCATGCTCTATGCAGACAAGCAATAGTCAACCAAGTAACAACCAATCCATTTATTCACAAACAAAAATCTGTATGACAATGAAGAAAGTTTTTTCTGTTTTCGCCCTGATGATGGGCATCGTGTCTGTGGCTATGGCACAGACAAGTGACAACACGGGTGACCTCTTTGAAGGCTATACCAAGAAGATCACCTACGACCGCATGATACCCCCTCACGGGCTGGAGGTGACGTTTGACAAGACCTGTCACGTCATCTTCCCTGCCGCCATCGCCTACGTGGATTTAGGCTCAGCCAACGTCATTGCCGGAAAGGCTGACGGTGCGGAGAACGTCATCCGTGTGAAAGCCGCCAAGCGTGGTTTCAAGGGCGAGACGAACATGAGCGTCATCACCGAGGACGGTGCCTACTACAGTTTTAATGTGAAGTATGCGCGTGAGCCTCGTATCCTCAATGTGGAGATGACGGACTTCATCCACGACGGGGAGGCGGTGAACCGTCCGAACAACTCCATGAACATCTACCTGAAGGAACTCGGCTCGGAGAGTCCTGTACTGGTGCGACTGGTGATGAAGAGCATCTGGAAGGAGAACAAGCGTCGTGTGAAGCACATCGGCAGTAAGAGCTTTGGCATCCAGTTCCTCTTGAAAGGCATCTATACGCATAACGGACTGCTGTACTTCCACACGGAAATCAAGAACTCCAGCAACGTGCCCTTCGACGTAGACTATATCACATGGAAGATAGTTGATAAGAAGGTGGCAAAGCGCACTGCCATTCAGGAGCAGGTCATCCAGCCCCTGCGCACACAGAACTTCGTGCTGAACGTGGCGGGTAACAGCAACGAGCGCACGGTGTGGACGATGGATAAGTTCACGCTGCCTGATGACAAGTGCCTGGTAGTGGAACTGGCGGAGAAGAACGGAGGGCGACACCAGTCATTCACCATTGAGAACACAGACCTTGTAAGGGCAAGGGTGATCTCGGAACTGAAAGTGTCTAACCAGTAAAATGCTAAAATGAGAACTATGAAGAAGAAAATGCTATTGACTTTTGCCGTGCTTGCCCTTACGATGGGGCAGGCCACGGCTCAGAGAGTGCTTCCGAAGATGCAGGGCATCGCCATCGGTGGCGGCATGGTGGACGGAAAAAGTGACTCGTTCTATGGAGGTTTGACGGTGGACACCTATACCAAAGGCGGCAACAAGTGGGTGTTCGGTGCGGAATACCTGCAGCGTAACCACAAGCATGAGTATGGTGAGTACGGCAGGCAGACCATTCCCGTGGTGCAGGTGACGGCAGAAGGCGGGTATTACAAGCAGGTGCTTTCGGATGCCTCTAAGTCGTTCTTCGTCTATGTCGGTGCATCGGCACTGGCAGGGTACGAGACAGTGAACTGGAACAAGCAACTGCTTGATGACGGCTCACGGCTGAAGGAAAAGGGCGGCTTCGTCTATGGCTGTGCAGCTACGCTAAACGTGGAGTGGTATCTGTCGGACAAGGTGGTGTTGACGGGGAATGTGCGTGAGCGTTTCCTGTGGGGCAATACCTCCAACCTGAACCATACGCAATACGGCATCGGCTTGAAGTTCATCATCAACTGACGGGAAGGGATGGATATAGAGAAGATCAAGGAAACACCGATTGCCGACTTCCTGAGTCGGCTCGGTTTCCATCCCGTCAAAAGGCGTGGTGCAGTGCTTTGGTATCATGCACCTTACAGGGGTGACAAAAGCCCTTCGTTCAAACTCGACACCCAAAAGGAAAAGTGGTTTGACTTCGGCATGGGTGAGGGTGGCGACATCTTTACGCTGGCTGGGAAACTGATACCGTCGAACGACTTCATCCGTCAGGCGCAGTACATTACGGAAACGATGAACCTTCCGATGCCGGAGATAAAGGGGACGGAGTATCTGAAGAACCTGCCGGACGAGGAACCTCAGTTCTCAAACGTGGAGGTGCTGCCACTCGGACACTATGCCTTGCGCCAGTATCTGACAGAAAGGGCGATACCCTTTGAGGTGGCAAGCCGTTACTGCAAGGAACTGCACTATGACCTCCGTAACAAACGGTATTTCGCCATTGGCTTTCCTAATGACAAGGGCGGCTATGAAGTACGCAACAAGTTCTTCAAGGGGTGCGTGGCGCCAAAGGGGACGACATTCATCAAGGCAGGGAATGAGCCTGGCAGGGAGTGCAACGTGTTTGAGGGCTTCTTTGACTTCCTTTCAGCGGTCACCATCAATCAGTATGCAGCACAAAAGGACAATCTGGTGCTGAACAGCATCATCTACCTGAGGAAGTCAACGGACTTGTTGAGCCAGTACGACCACGTTCATGCTTACCTCGATAATGACGATGCAGGAAGAAAGGCGGTGCAGACACTGAAGGACTGTCTGGGCGAAAAGGTCATTGACCACACTGCCGACTACAAAGGATGCAAGGATTTCAACGAGTTCCTTGTGAAGAATCAACAGAACATCAACAACAACCAAAATTCAACGAACAATGAAAGCAACATCAACAATGAAGAATGTAATGAAGAGATTGGTGAGGGTGGGCTGCATAGCAGTCGCCGTGTTTTGCATCGCTGCTTGCGATAACGATCTGGATATTCAGACAGCTTATCCGTTCCATGTCGAGACTATGCCAGTCCCTCTGAGGGTGACACAGGGCGAGACGGTGGAAATCCGCTGCTCACTGCTTGCGGAGGGCAGGACGAGTGACACGCAGTACACCATCCGCTGGTTTCTCTACGACGGCAAGGGTACGCTCAAATACAACAAGAAAGCCTTGAAAGCCAACGACCGCTATCCGCTGCTGACGGATGACTTCCGTCTGTACTACACCTCTGCATCGTCGGACTCTCACAGCTTTATCGTGGTGATTGAGGACAATCACGGACAGAGCCAGCAACTTGATTTCAAGTTTAACAATGACAATGACGAAGAGGAAACGGCAACCACAGAGAAAGGAGGGCAAGGCATTGAGAGCAGGCAATAATCATCAACGTGTATTGGCAGGACTGGCTATAGCCGTCCTGCTGATGCTCTGTCCGTCGGCAGTGACGGCGCAGGAGCGAATGACAGAACTGCAGAGATTCAACTTGGCGGTGGAAATCATCAAGCACTTCGAGGGTTGGCACACTGCCCACAACTATCCATACGTCGGATGGGGGCACCAGTTGCAGCCGGGGGAACGGTACAGCGCAAGGACGATGACGAAGGCACAGGGTGACAGGCTGCTCCGTCATGACCTCATGAAGATGTACAGACTGTTCGACGGTTACGGCAAAGACCAGATGCTCTTGGCTGTCCTTGCGTACAATGTCGGGCCATACGCAATACTCGGCACAAGTAAGCGTCCACGAAGTACGCTACTGAAGAAGCTGGATGCAGGCAACCGCAACATTTTCCACGACTACATGCGCTTCTGCCGATACAAGGGCAGGAAAGTGAAGTCCATCGAGCGAAGGCGATATGTGGAGTTCTCGCTGCTGTATATAAGATAATGTGACAATCCCTGACGAGTAAGGCGCTCATCAGGGATTCCTTTTTTATAAAGTTCTCTGTTATGTTGTGCTAACTAAAGGAGAATATTGAACAGATAGCCCAGCACAATGATAAACAACGTGATGATGCCGAAGAAAATGCCAATGAGCCGCCACGTCATGACTTTCTTCAGCAACGTGGCTTCAGGCAACGACAAACCCACAACGGCCATCATGAAGGCAATAGCCGTGCCAAGAGGAATCCCTTTGGCTACAAAAACTTCAATGATGGGAACGATGCCTGCAGCATTGGCATACATGGGTACGGCAAGTATGACTGCAAGAGGCACGGCAAACCAGTTGTCGCGAGCCATATAGTGCTCAAAGAATCCCTCTGGCACGAAACCGTGCATCATGGCACCGATGCCGATACCGATAATAACGTAAATCAGCACACCACGCACGATGCCCCATGCCTCACGGAGAATGGAGGGCAGACGATCTGTGAAGCTGACGTGCTCTGCCTCCCATGTCTCTGTCTGCTTTGTAGATTGCATCTGAATCTGCTTCACCCAGTCACTGAGCAAAGGTTCAAGGCGCATTCGCCCGAGCATCATGCCTCCTATCATACCCAGCAGGATGCCACTAACGACATAGATGGCTGTGACCTTCACGCCAAACGAACCGAGAAACATAGCGACGGCGACTTCGTTAACCAACGGCGAGGTAATGAGAAAGGCGAAAGTTACACCCAGCGGTATGCCTCCCTTGACGAAGCCGATGAACAAGGGGATGGACGAACAGGAGCAGAACGGGGTAATGGCTCCAAAGACAGAGGCCAACAGGTATTGCAGTCCGTAGAGCCGATGCGTCATAAGATAGTTGCGCAGCCGCTCAATAGGGAAATAGGCATTCACCACTCCCATCAATGCGCTGATAAGAAAGAGCAGCAGCAGAATCTTCACCGAGTCGTAGATGAAGAAGTTGAGGGCGGAGCCGAGACCCGATGTGGCATCGAGTCCCAGCAACCCATAAGTAAGCCAGTCGGCCAATTGCTGTATCATAAGCCAAGTGCCTTTCTGACATCGGCCTCTGTCGGCACGCTGCCCTTGATTTTCACTTCGCCGTCAACAACCACTGCAGGAGTGCCCATTACGTTATACTCCATCACACGCATGATGTCAGTCACATACTCTACATTGGCATCAATGCCACTTTCGCCGACAACCTTGTTTACCACTTCGAGTGCCTTCTTACAACGGCTGCACCCTGAACCTAAAACCTTGATTTCCATGATTTATGAATTTTGTTATTGTTATAAGTAAATAATGTAACATTCGTATAATCCTATCAGGACGAACAACACACCTACGATGACTGTTGTCAACCGTTCAATGCCTTTCATCCTGCCGTAGAATTTGCCTACCTTCTGCATGCTGAAAGCCAACAGCCAAGCGACAACAAGTACGGGCAAGGCTGTGGCAAAGGCAAAGACTGCTGGTAGCAGGTAGCCCAACGTAGCTGTTGCTGACATGGGAATGAGCATTCCGAAGTAGAACATACCACTTGTCGGGCAGAAGGCCATGGCAAACAATACGCCCAAAAGGAATGCTCCCCAGCCGCCATGCTTTTTTAATCCTTCAACGTTGCTTCCATTGAAACCGAACTGTGGCAAGTTGAGCCGATGGCTGAATAGCATCAGCAGTCCGATGACGATTAGTGCCGGGCCAAGCAACAGCTCGCCCCAAGTGCCAATGAACTTCTGGATGCCGAACATGGATGCGCCCTGTCGGATAATCAGTATCAGCACAAGCCCCAACACCGTATAGGCTACTATGCGTCCGGCGGTGTAGAGTAGTCCATTCAGGAACACGCGGCGGCGGTCTTCAATGTCCTTGCCTATGTAGCCGATGGCGGCGATATTCGTTGCCAGCGGACAAGGTGAGATTGCTGTCAACAGACCCAACAGGAAGGCTGTCAGAACGGGCGTTGTACTGCTGTCGAGCAATGTCTGTAACCATTCCATAGACTACTTCAATGCTTGGTTGATTTTCTCTGCTATACCACTCTTGAATGCTTCTGGCTGAGTGCGTGAATGCCCGAAGGCAAACTCTGTCAGGTTCTCAGCCTTCTCCTTTCCGTTCTTGTGCTGAACAAGGAATAACGACGACCAGGTAACTTCGTACTTCTCCGCTATCCGAGCGTTCTCCTTCTTTGAAATGTCTATTACGCGAAAAACCACTTTCCCTTCCTTCATTTGCCTTTGGAACTTAGACTCCAGCAACTCTTTCGTGTTCTGCTCTATGGAGCGACAAGTCACGCACCTCTGCTTACCGTGGAAATAGAGTACTTCCACGAAATCCTTTACTTGCCCCGACTGCTCCTTAACGGTCACGGCGTTCGATTTCTCACCACAGGCCAACAATATGAGGCTGACCATCATTAAAACTAATGTCCTTTTCATTTTTAAGTTATATTTATTGTTTGTTGTTTGTAGAACTACGAACATATTAAGCACAATAATCCCTTTATAGTGGATATTGTAGCAAACTACTCTATGTGTTTACTTGTTGCAACCGCAATCTGATTTCGCCATTTCCTGGTTGAAGAACTCTTGAAAGAGCATCTTGGCCAACATCCAATTGTCACGGTTGATACAATACTTCACCTTAGGTATTTCTATAGTTCCTTGTATCAGCCCAGCATCTTTCAATTCCGTCAGATGCTGTGAAACGGTTGCCTTGGCGATAGGCAGTTCTTCATGAATGTCGCCAAAATAACATTGCTCCTGCCTGGCCAGAAATTGCATGATGGCAATCCTTGCCGGATGACCCAAAGCCTTGGCAAATCGGGCAATCCGCTCCTGTTTCTCTGTATATACTTTCTTGTTCTCCATACTGAAACATTTGATTTTGTTCGCAAAGTTACGAACAATAATCCAAGCAGCCAAATGCTATTCGTAGTTTTACGAACAATTAACATTTTCTATCTCCTAAAAAAGTTATCTTTAAAAATGGAACAGCGGTTTCTTTTGCTTCGTTTCTTTCTCGCCACCTGCTCATGAAAGAAACGAAGTCGGGCGGAATTTTCGTCCGTCCGACTTCATCGGTTAATTGGTCAGTCCTTTTTGTCTTAGCCACTGGTCGCGCTGCAACCTGCATTGCGCCAAGGTCGGGCGGACACATGTGAACAACTCGCCCGTTTCTGCGCTGCGGTAGTCGTACTGCACTGCCGTCCTCTTTGGTCGGGTGCTTATGACAAAAGTCTCATACTGCTCTTGCCCTTTCTGAGTGGTGCTTACTCCGTTCTCGGTCATTCTCGTTGCCATAATCAGTAGTGTTAGTTGAGTTGATAAATGTCGATGATGGTATCTTCGTCATAATGGAGTGAAATGGTCGGCTCAAACTTGCCGATAAAGTTGAAATGCTCCCTTCTTTCACGGTAGACATAGAGAAACTTCCCCAAAAGGTCTTTGTTCTCTTGTGCGCCAAGGTGTACCGAAGTGTTGAAGTCCTCGGCTACTCCCCAAACGTCGTTTGCCACACCTTCACGGCAAACGGCATCAATCAGTTTGAATGTCTCTTGTGTCATTGCTAAATAGTCTAAAGTGGTGGGAGTGCCGAATGCTCCCACCTTGTTTATATTATGCGTGGTAGAAGTCGGCTTCAACTACCTCTGCTGCTATGCCAAATTCGGGATGGCTTGCGAAATATGGCTGTTCTATGCCCGTCCAGTCCACCACATAGCCGTGTGGAAAGTTCGCTTCGATAAAGCCGTTTACCAATTCAATGTCTAAGTCGGTCAGTCCCGTGGTATCGCCATATTCCAACATTGGTATGGCATAGGTCGGAATTTGGAATGTTCCTGCGTGTCTCATAATGCGCTCTCGTTAAAATTCAACTATCAGTAATCTCTTGTCGGCTGTGCTTCCGTTGTAAGGGCAACGTTGTTTCACCCAAAGGTGACGGCTTCCCCATCCCCATAACAGATGTTTCCAAAACTGCTCCTTGAAAGGAGAAAAGTCCAGTGCCTGCTCCAGTTCCCTGCGTGTCTTGGCAAGGGTCAGCAGGTTGAGGAAACGGACAATGACTTGGTCTGTCTCGCTGTCCCACTGGTTGATAACGCTCTCAATCTTTATTGTCATAATCTTGGTGTTTTAGCGGTGGGAGGTGCTGATGTCCTCCCACCTTGGTTAAACTTATGCTGCTTTCATTCTCTGTCGGATGATGTCTGCGTTGCTGTTCACAAGGCTCACGATGCGGTCGTGATACTCGGTGTTCTTGTTGCAGACACCTCGGCTCTGCACCACTCGGAACTCATCAAGGCTAAATTCCACAGTCTCAACTCGCTCCCCATTGATAGTGGCAGAGAAGATTAGGCTTTCCTCGTTGAGATAGTAGGATGCGCTGAATACGCAATGGTGCATGTGGCTTCCCTCCTGGCGGTGTTCCTCCACACTCTCCAACACACGGACGTTGATTAGCCCGTCAGTGAACAACAGACCGAAGAACTTGCCTTTCATTGCCTTGAACTTGGCTTCGCTCTTGGCTGCTCTTTCCATGTCCTCGGCTCTGCGCTCACGTTCTGCCTGCTCGTCTATCTTCTTCACCAACTTGTCGTGTGCTGCTTGGAGGTCGGTGGGGCAAATGTAGTGTGCATTGCGGATGTCCTTGCCAACCTTGCTGAGCATACGGATGGTGTCACACCATAGGCTGATGTTGCCGATATTGTAATGGTTGCGCTTGGCAATCTTGTAGGAGTTCCAACAGATTTCAAGGTCGGTGGAGTGCATCATGAAGTGACGGAAGTGGTCGATGCGTCCCGATTTGAGAAGGGTCTCATAGCGGTTGTCACGGAGTATCGCCTTGAACATCGTCAATGGTGCCAGTCCGTAGAGGTCACCCGTGAAGCCGTTGCGCTCCAGTTCGGGGATAACGTCCATCTTCGGGTAGAGGGGGAAGGTGGCGAGGTGGCTGTAGGTGTCGTTATCATAGCGGAGTGCCATGCCCTCATTGTATGAAAAGCAGTCAAGGTATGGTCCCATCGTGCGCTTCAGTCCTATCACTTCACATTGCCCCTTGCCGTTGATGTAGTAGCGGCATATCTCTCGGCAGGTGGTCTTTGAGTGCTCGCCCTTGCGGTGCTCGGTCTTGACCTGTGCCACACGGAGGACTTGCAGCCCTTTCCTTGTGGTGAGCGTGGTGAAGTAGGCGGACTGGTAGAGGGTGCGGTTTCTCGTCTCTTTCACCTCTAACTTGCGTCCACAATGGGGGCAGGTAAGGTGCTTGTTTTTCTTTTCAGCGTCTGAGATAGTCCACTGGTGTCCGCACTCCATGCAGGTATGGCGGAGTGAATTGGGATAGCGATAGGCATAGTGGTCGGTGAGTTCATCGGCTGCCCACTTGATTGCTCTCTTGGCGATGGGTGCCGTGCCCTTGTCGGACTGGCACACCATCTTCTGAAATTGCGTTCTCGGTTTCATAATGCTCTGTTAGAAGTTGTCGAATAATGAGGGTTGCTGAATGGTGGAGGTCTGTGCCGTCCTTGCCTTTGGCTTGCTGCGTTGGGAAATGCGGTTGTAGGTCTCGTTCTCCAGTCTGCGGATGGCATTGCGACGTGCCTCCTGCTTCTCTTCCTCGGTGAGTTCAACTACATGGTTCACCTTCACGTCACACTCCACCGGCTTGCCCACCTCCAAGTCCTTTTCCTCGGCTGCGTGGATAGCCAGTGAGTAGATTTCATCATCATCGAAGCCGTGGCACTCGCTCTTCATCACTTCGTTGAGGATATAGGTCACGATGTCATCGATGCTGCGGTTCACTGCGTGGTACTTCTCTGCGAAGAGCGTGTCCTCGCTTGCCCTCTGCTCCAGATAGGAGTGGATGGTCTGTTTGAAACTTTCAGTTCCTTTCATGTCTGTAATGGGTATTTAATGGGTTGTTACTTTTCTTTTCAGAGTGACACAATCCAAAGGAAAGTGCCTATAAGCAGGAGGATGGTGAGGATAATCGCCAACCAAGAGAGGATGATGGATAGGACAGTCTCAATGACTGCTGCCATCAGGTTGCATACAAGGTTCATCAGCCAGTCCAAGATGCGGAGGGGCATCAGAGCCATCATCATTGCCGTTGAAATTGCCATTTGTCTCATATTGCGCTTCGGTTTGGTTTGTATGATATTGCGGTTTCCACGAGTCGGAGGAAGTGAGTTTCCTGCCTTTGACCTATATGTATGAACCGCTGAACTTGCCATTTTTTTTGCGTCTGTCCTGTCGCCGTTGTCGTTTCGTTTCGGCGGCTCCACTAAGGCTACGAGGTCGGCTATACAAGTTTTTCGTGGAAAATACTACCTCGTAAGAGTGTGGAGATTTTCCATCGAAACGCCTGCGCCCCGAACTTGTAGAGCCGAGATCCGTGGCCATAACTTTGCCGCCCAAACGGAACGACCGGAGACGGACAGGAAAAAGTGGCAATTCGCGGCCGTGACAACATATATGGGGTTGGAACTCGGCTCTCCGACTTGGTGGGAAGCCGATAGTCTCGTCACTGTGTAAAAGGGAACTTGAAAGAGTGTATTATGGACATGGGGGAACAAGCTTACTGAATGTATTTCCTTGCAATGGGGAACAACTGGCAGTGAACAGAGAAAAGCAGGGACGGCAAGCCCATAAAACAAGTGTGCATTGGAAGGGACGGACAAATGCTTGTCATCTGTCTGGCACTTACGACGTACTCTTGTGGGGATTGCCTATCAGCAGACGACTCTCTATGTCTCTCCCTTTGACCGTGGGCGAAGAGAAAGACATGGAATGTTGGATGCCTGAATGCTTTTCCATCAGTTCCTCCTAAACCTCATAGCCGACAGCCGTCACTGAGGGGTGTCCTTTTAGGATTGGCAACAAGAGATGTGAGCCAAGCGGGAGAGTCTGCCCGAATACTTTCAGGCAGGTATTCGCTTCGCTATCTTCTCGCCAATCCGCTGCCATGTCATTCTCTGAGGCTTGTCCCCAGAGTATGAGATGGCAGAAAAGGACAGCACCAACGACGAAGCCGTCGGCTATGAGGTAACTGGAGGAACTTGAACAAATCTACGAATGGAACAACTATGAAAAGAAAAAAAGATATATCATAGTAAAAGGTAGAAAACAAGAATAGGTGTGTATAAAAAAGTCTTCTGCAAGAACGGAACAGGGTTTCTTTGCTTCTTTCTTTCTCGCCTTGCGTGCTCATGAAAGAAAGAAGTTGGGCGGCATTTTTCAGCCGTCCAAATACTCTGCTTATTTGTGGATTATATCTTTCCCTCTTCGTGATAGGAGTAATATGCTCCGTCCGTTACGATAACATGGTCGAGGAAGTGGATGCGCATGACCTCACAGGCTTTCTTCACGCTCTGCGTCAGTGTATCGTCAATTCTGCTGGGACGTATGCTGCCGCTGGGGTGGTTATGGCAGACTGCCATGATGGTCGCATTGTTAAGAACTGCCTCACGTATCATAATCCGTATATCTGCACTCACCTCGGTTATACCTCCTTGGCTGATGCGCTCAGACTTGATAAGGCGGAAGTTCTGATTTATCAGCAGGATGTGAAACTCTTCCGTTGCGAGGTCTTGCATCTTGGGCAGCATGTGGTTGTAGATACGTGTGGCAGTGCTCATTTCGGGATGCAGTTCGGGTGTCGCTATCTGCCTGCGCTTGCCCAACTCTACGGCTGCGAGTATCTTGCATGCGGTTTGTGTGCCGACTCCCTCGATGTTGAGGATTTCATCGAAACGAGCCTTGCCCAAAGTGTTGAGGTTGTGGTTGAACCTGCCCAATACTTGGTTGCCAATATCCACTGCGCTGTACTGCTGCGTACCGCTGCCAATGAGGATGGCAAGTAGTTCTGCATCGGTCAGTGACTCTGCGCCTAAACGCTGTAATCTCTCGGTGGGGCGGTCTTCGGGTGCCCACTGCTTAATGCTCATTCTTAATGCTGTGTTCATAATCAGTTGTACTTATAATTGTTTGTTCTACGATAGTTCTTTGTCTTGGCGAGGAACATAGCCATTCTGACGTGTGCCCCTGCCGATTCCATCCGCTCCTTGAATGCGTCTGATGTCCTGCCCGATGTGCAGATGTCGTCAATGAGTAGGATGCGCTTGCCCTTGAAGAAATCCTCGTCTATCCACACATTGTCCTCGGCTGCGTGTTCTCCGCAAATGTGTACCTTCTCTCGCTTTCCGATGACATGGACATGCTCGAACCCGTCTATTGCACCACATAGGGCGGACAACTTGGCAGAGAAATTGCGGAACCTGCGGGTATAGGTCTGTTGGCAACTTGCAGGGATGCAGACTATCACAGTGTCCTTCAAGTCCATCAATGAGAGAGCCTTGCCGATGAGCCGTGAAGCCTTGTCGGTCGCATAGCGTCTGCCTGACTTGAAGTCGAGGATGAAGCGGTCGTTCTCCAGTGTGTCGAATGATGCACGACGGAGGTAACGCTGTGGCACATAGTCGAGAAGGGCGTACTTAAACATATTCAAATTGGTTTTTATGTTCAACTTTTGTTTTTTGCGGATTCAGGAGCTGTGAAGTGAGTTCCTACTGAACTAATCCGTACTCCGTGAATCCTTCGTTTTTTTTTGCGTATTTCTATCGCCGTTTGTTTCGTTCCTGTGGCTTCATCAAAGGTTGCAGATTGGATACGGCAAGTTTTTTCGGCAAAATACTACCCCTTGCGGTGTGGAGATTTTCCCGAAAACCCATGTGGCTTGAACTTTCCATTCCAATCTGCGGGTTTACCTTTGCCACGGGAACGTATCTAACGGGCGTACTGAAATACCTGCGAAGGTTCACGGGTCGGATTGCAATCAAGTGGCTTGCCCTTCTTCCTGGCAATGCCTGAGAAAACGAGAGTTTTGGATGTCGAAGAGTGAATACAAGAACGGCATACTGAAAAGGAACACCCCTAACGATGAACAGAGAAAAGCAGGGACAGCAAGCCCACGAAACAAGTGTGCCTCGGAAGGGACGGACAAATGTTTGTCATCTGCCCGGCACTTCCGACGTACTCTTGTGGGGATTGCCCATCAGCAGACAACTCTCTATGTCTCTCCCTTTGACCGTGGGCGAAGAGAAAGACATGGAATGTTGGATGCCTGAATGCTTTTCCGTTAGTTCCTCCTAAACCTCATAGCCGACAGCCGTCATTGAGTGCTCTCCTTTTAGGAGTGGCAAACAGAGAAGTGAGCCAAGCGGAAGAGTCTGCCCGAATACTTTCAGGCAGGTATTCGCTTCGCTATCTTCTCGCCAATCCGCTGCCATGTCTTTCTCTGAGGCTCGTCCCCAGAGTATGAGATGGCAGAAAAGGACAGCACGAACGACGAAGCCGTCGGCCATGAGGTAACTGGAGGAACTTGAAAACAAGATTGATTGAACAAGTGTAAGGGGAGGAATAAAACTATTGCAAAATGGATAGGCGAAGAAAAGCAATAGTAATATAATGTACGCGTAAAAGACCGTAGTATTAGAAAAAGGTGTGAAAAGGAACCAGGAAAAGCCTGACTGCTTTTCATCTTCCGTCTTATCCCCACGACAGACTGCCGTCATTGAGGATCGTCCGAAAGGAGTGACATAGGGAGAAGTTAGCGTGCTATCTTCTCGTCGCTCCATTGCCATACCATTCTCTTCGGCTTGCCCAAGAGTATGTTACGGCAATAAAAGGACAGCCCAATAACGAAGCAGTCTGCCGTGGGGAAGTGGGCGGACAATGAACCTATCGTAAGAAAAAGGAAATCGTTACCAAAATGGACTTGGTAACTAAAAGACATATAATAGCCAAGGAAAAGGTAACAAAAACCTATAAAAACGTTAAGTTTCTGCCCGTTTCTTTGGTGGTAACAGAATAAATGATTATCTTTGCACTCACTAAGAAGCGTTCTTTGGAAATGTGTATAACGAGACAGAATATGTAATTCAGCTCGTTTCTAAATCGTTACCTAATTACCATTTTAGTTGAGGTAACGAAATGATTTCTAAAGAGTTATAATTTTCTCCGTAACAAGAATTGGAAGGTAGTCTTTTCTGTGGACCTGTCGTTCAGGTAAGCGCTTACATTGTTTATGAAAAAGGCTTCCCGTGTGTGAAATTCAACCTGAAACCGGGTGTGGAGTTCTCCGGTAAAATTGTGGCAAGCTCAGATGGAATTTCTGAATACGGCTTCAACGCCTATGACATGCTGAAAGATTCGAAACTCTCTTTGGGTGGTAAATTAAAAGCAGAGTCTTCGGCCAGTGTGTTTGGAAAGAAGTTTGAACTGCTGGAATATACGCTGGAACCAGACTGGCTTAGGTTAGACTTCCTTCTTTTCCCCAAGTTTACCAAGCCTGAATTAAAAAACAACAGCATTTTCAACCCCACATCATTATATTCAGAAGTATCAGGACAAACGCTGTTTACAACAAACGTCGGAATGGCCGTGTATGATGAATTTGAGAATCCAGTGGCAGAAGACATCAGTATCTATAATTATGAAGAAAAGCCAACAACGACGTATGTCAGTCACAATATGGTGGATTATTCCTCTGGCAAATATTTGGTCAGACCTCTTGTGAAGAACATCTTCGGAACCTTCCCTGCCAGTCCTGTAGCTGAATTCACCGTCCCTGAGCCCGTGTCTTTGGAAACGACCACCATTACGGTGCAGAAGGGTAAAGCGCAGAATGTGGCCATCAATGGCGGATGGGGCGACTATACGGTAACGGTACTGGACAAATCTGTTTGCACTGCCGAACTGAAGCAAGACGGTGACAGCTATTATATACAAATAGTCGGTAAGAAAGATGGTGGCTCTACATCCATCACCCTGAAAGACTTGCGTTCGCAGAAAACCGCAGCCGTTCTTGTCAATGTAACCAACGAAGTTGTGCAGAAACTCATCAAGGTAGAGCCCACGGAGATTGACTTCGGTGTTGTTCCTGTGGGCACAAGCAAGACGGAGCATTTCACCGTTAGCAACGTGGGAACATCAAGTCTGACGTTTAATGTCAGTGATCAGCATACAGAGATTGATATTCCTGAGAGCGGAAAGGAATTCACACTTGCTGCCGGTGAGAGTAAAACCTTCGATGTCATCTTCAAGCCGACTAACCCCAATGGAGGAACAGGAAGTGCAGTCCGTGTTTTCTCTGATGCCGAGAATGGTACGCAGTATGTTTCAATCGAGGGTCAGGGCGCACCTGGTGGTGACATTCCATCTTACACCTCCTGCCCCGACTCTCACCATCCTCACCTGATTGACCTCGGCCTGCCCTCTGGCACGAAGTGGGCTTGCTGCAACGTGGGGGCAGAGAAGCCCGAGGACTACGGCGGCTACTTCGCATGGGGCGAGACTGCGGAGAAGACCCGTTACTATTGGGACACCTATACCCACTGTGACGGTTCCTCTTCCACTTGCCACGACATTGGCAAGGACATTTCTGGCACCCAGTACGATGCCGCCACGGCCAACTGGGGCAGTCCGTGGGTGATGCCAAGCACGGAACAGATGGAGGAGTTGGTGAATAGCTGCACCTCAGAGTGGACCACCGAGAACGGCGTGAACGGCCGCAGGTTCACCGGTCCTAACGGTGCTTCCATTTTCCTTCCCGCCGCAGGCCGCCGCGGGGGAGACGACTTGATCTACGCTGGCTCGCGCGGCGGCTACTGGTCGTCATCGCTCGACGAGTCGCGCACGACCCACGCGTGGTACCTCTACTTCTACAGTGGGGACGTGTACACGGGCAAATACGGCCGCTACTACGGTCAATCTGTGCGCCCCGTGCGCAAGAACTGAAGAAAGAAAGCCCCCTCCAACCTCCCCCCGAAGGGGGGAGGCTTTTGTTTTTTTATTCCGACTTCATCCCCGGCTTCACTTGTTGGAGTCGGGGATGAAGTTTTTGGATAGGAGTCGTTTTCTATCTGTAATTCCGTTGCGAAAAGTTGAAGGTTATGCCAAAGTATTATTTTTGCCACCATATCATTTAGAAATGGAAGAGAAACGCTATTCGATACATGAGGAGGAAAATGAGATGGTGAGCGAACCCGCTATTGCATCCCAACACTTTGCGTGCCTATCCTATGAAAATAGAACGCAAGGCTGCGTTCTATTTACGTATGTTTCAGGAGATAGGACTTCTATAACGAGTCTTATCCCAGATGTTCCTTTTCGGTAATGGTCTCGATGTACTTGCAGATGATACCGATACCCTTCAGGTTTTCGCCGCCTTGCGGGATGATGATGTCAGCATATTTCTTGGTGGGTTCGATAAACTGCTCATGCATGGGTTTCAGCACTGAGAGATAACGATTGAGTACCATATCCACTGTTCGTCCGCGTTCTACAACATCACGGAGAATGTTACGGATAAGTCGTTCATCAGAGTCGGTATCCACAAAGATTTTCAAATCCATCATGTTGCGAAGTTTGCGGTCTACAAGTGTCATGATGCCCTCTATGATAATCACCGGTTTGGGCTCCACGTGGACGGTTTCTTTCTGGCGGTTGCTCTCCACGTAGCTGTAGGTAGGCTGCTCAATGGCTTCGCCATGCTTCAATTGGGCTATCTGTTTGTGAAGCAGTTGCCAATCAAAAGCATTCGGATGGTCAAAGTTGATCTGGCGACGCTCTTCGGGCGTCATCCCCGTCGTGTCGTTATAATATGAATCGAGTGGAACCACTGCTACACAATGGGGAGGCAGTGATTCTACGATTTTCTTTACTACGGTGGTTTTTCCGGAGCCCGTACCTCCTGCAATTCCGATGATGGTCATGTTTTGATGGGGTGTTAGGTGGTGGGTGATGGGTGTTAGATGGTGGGTGTAGGTGATGTCGAATCGTCTTCCACGATCACCGCATCCTCTATTTCTGCTTTTGAGGCTACCTGCTGGGCAGCCTGAATACGTTCGTATTGCTTATGGCATTGACTGATCTTGATGGCATTGATACATTCTATCACTCCATAGACGATGAGCGCCCAACCGAGAATGCGGAAAGGCATGGCAGCGAAGAGGTCGGGCTTCACGATCATCGCTACTCCTAAAGTAAGGAGCAGGATGGGCATTACCCAGAAACCAACTCCGATGGAGGCGAACTTATGGGCCATTATCAGGTTGGAAATCATGTTTAAGGCTCCCAATACGAGTAGTCCTGAGACGACATACATCATGCCGTGGACAAAGGTGGTGGGCATAATGGCCAGAATCACACCGAGTATCATGCTGCCTATTCCTACGATGGGGAAAGTGGGTAGGAGCGAACGCTTGATGTCGTCTTCGGCAGGCGTTTCCATTTCGTCGCCCCGCATCTCCGACATGGCCTGAAGACGGTCGGCGATATTCATGGCTCGCCGTTTCTCCACGTAATAGGCAATCACTGAAATCAGCCCGGAAAGAAAGAAAAGACAACCAAAGGCAATGGTAGTCCAATGGAGCAGTTCGTTACGGTACATCACGAGCAGATAACCGAACACAATGGCCAGCAAGGCACGGAATATAGAACTCTGAATAATTCTCATAAGGTGTAATTTTGATGCAAAAATACGAAATCCCATTGATAAATCCAATTATTTTCGTAATTTTGTGCCCATCATGACAAAATTATACCTGGTACGCCACGGACAGACCGTGGATAATCTGAATCAAATCATGCAGGGACAGACGCAGGGAGAACTGACGGATGAAGGTATTCGTCAGGCTCTGGAACTGGCTTCCCAGTTGGCCGACACGCCAATAGATGTCTTTGTGAGCAGTGATTTGAAACGCTCTGTCGATACATGTCGTATCATTGCCGACCCTCGGGGGAAGGAAGTCGTTCAGACCCCCTTGCTGCGTGAGCGTGACTGGGGCAGTTTTACAGGTCGTTTCATACCTGACTTGAAAGGAGAGGTGTGGCCCGATGATATTGAGAGTCTGGATGAATTGAAAGCCCGTGCTCAGCGTTTTCTCGATTTCGTGAAAACCGGCTATCCCGACCAGGTGGTGCTTGCCGTGGGGCATGGCATTATCAACAAGGCCATTCAGGCCGTATATCATCAAAAAGCCATGCAGGAGATTCCCCGCATGGCCAACGCAGAAGTTCGCGTTATCAAATTATGACTCTCAATACACAATCTTTATTACCTTAACTTTCTATACAACATTACTTTTTCGTCTTTCTTTATTGGAGTGTCTTTTTATCTGCGTCCACCGTGTCCGCCACCGTGGCTCATACCGCTGTGACTGCCACCTCCGCGACTACCGCTGAACGAACCGCTGCTATGACTGCCGCCTCTGAAACCGCCTCCGCTGAAGGAGCCTCTGGTGCTGGGAGCACTGCTGCGGTTGAAGGAACTGCCGCGATTGATGGAGCTGCTACGGTTGATAGAACTGCTGCGCTCTATGGATCTGCTGCTGGGGGAGATGGTGCGGCCTACCGATCTTGAACTGCGCTCAATCTGCGGACGGTCTATCTGGCGCGTGCTGCTCATGCGGTTGTAAATGCCGTCACTGTTTCTCCTGCTACTGCGGTTGTTGATTCCGGAGTTACGCTCGATATTTCTGTCGCCACGGTTGATTGAGCCGGAGTTGCGGTTTATGTCTCTGTTGCCACGGTTGATTGAGCCGGAGTTACGGTCGTAGTTTCTGCCGCCACGGTTATAGTTTCCGTTGTGGTTGCCACGGTTGCCGTCTCTGTGGTTGCGGTCGAAGTTGCCTGAACGTCCGCGGAAGTCACCACGATCGAAACCGTTTCTCATACCGAAGCCGCGGTGGTTGTGGGCTACACGATGATCGCGGCCGAAGGTGCGTCCGTGATACCATCCACGTCCTCCTACACGATGCCAAGCGTGACCGCCACGGTAGGTGTACCAGAAGTGGGGACGACCGAAGTAGAAGTAGGTGCGGTGCGGATAGCGGGCATAGATGCCGAAATGCCAGTAACCAGCGTCCCAGTAGAGCGGACGGTAGAAATAACTTGCTGCGCAGAAGGCATTGTACTGCCAGTCGAGCAGGATATAACTCAGGTCGAGGTTTCGGCGAGTCCAATATTCTCCGTAGAGGTCAGCCTGTGATTCAACACCGAGCAGGTAGTCAAGGTTCACCTCGTAGGCGGCCTCATACTGGTCCTCGGTGAGGTTCAGCTCGTAAGCCATCTTGTCAGTCAGGAACAGGGCCTGCTCGCGGGCCTGCTCGTAACTCATTGCCTGTGCTGAGATGGTCATTGTTACCATTGCAATCAGCGTCATCATCAACTTCTTCATAATCGTATAGTTTAAATGGTTTATAATCGTTTGATTCTTTATCTGGTGCAAAATTGCGAAGAAATATTGGGTCGTGCAAAGGATTTTCCCTACTTTGGCGGGGATTTTCCCTACAATGTAATAATTCACCCTTTTTGCCGTTTCTTTTATATAATATAATAAGGTGAGAATGAGAAAACTCTTATCAGTAATGATGCTCATGGGGGTGTCGGTGGCCTTTGCGCAATATGAAGGCGAACTGAAACCTCTCAAAGGCATCGAGTACAAGGCTGAGGCCCAGGTCAGTGTTTCTGACGGCCACACACCGCTTTGGCTTAATGCGAACAAATACGGTCTTTCCTCGCTGGAGAAGACCAACGGTTATGTGCGTGCATCCGCTATCCGGCCCTTAGCCGTAGATTCAGGTCGCCGGTGGGGACTCGGTTACGGACTCGACGTGGCCGCAGCCTATCATTATACGAGCAAACCCATTATCCAGCAGGCTTTTGTGGAAGGCCGGTGGCTGCATGGCGCACTCTTCATCGGCAGCAAGGAGTATCCCATGGAACTGAAGAACAACCGTCTTTCCAGCGGTTCACAGGCCTTGGGCATCAATGCCCGGCCGGTGCCACAGGTGCGTTTGGCATTGCCTGAATATTGGATACTCCCGATCTTTAACGGTTGGCTACGTCTGAAGGGACACATTGCCTACGGTAAGACCACTGATGACAACTGGCAGAAGGATTTCACCCATCAGACTTCCCATTACTCTAAGGATGTCCTTTTTCACTCCAAGGCTGGTTATCTGAAAATTGGAAATGAAGATGTTTTCTTTCCTTTGTCCGTAGAACTGGGTCTGGAGATGGCCAGTATGTTCGGCGGCACATCCTATAATTGGGTTAATGGCGAGATGACTCCTCTGCAGGCTCGTTCTAATTTGAAAGCATTTTACCGGGCTTTTGTTCCTGGTGGCGGTGAAGTCGATGAACAAGGTTCTGCTTTTATGAACGAAGAAGGCAATCATCTGGGTAGTTGGCTGCTACGTGTGAACTATGATGCCGACACATGGCGCTTCAGCGTCTATGCCGACAAGTATTTCGAAGACCATTCCTCTATGCTCCAGGTGGATTACGATGGCTATGGCGAGGGCGAGGAATGGAACGTGAAGAAGAAGCATCGTTATCTGCTCTATGATTTCAAGGACTGCTTGCTGGGCGGTGAACTGAATCTGAAATATGGTTCATGGTTGCGTGACATTGTGTTCGAATATGTCTATACAAAATACCAGAGCGGTGCTGTATATCATGATCATAATGCTACTTGGCAAGATCACGTGAGTGGTCGTGATAATTTCTACAACCATTACTTCAGTTCTGGCTGGCAGCATTGGGGACAAGTGATGGGCAATCCGCTCTACCTTTCACCCATCTATAACGAAGACGGCACGATCGAAGTAAAGAACAACCGCTTCATGGCTTTCCATCTCGGAGTAGATGGCAACATTCTGGAGAATCTTGACTATAGACTGCTGGCTTCATGGCAGGACGGAGTGGGAACTTATATTAAACCCTATACCAGTCGCCGCTACAACACCAGTTTTCTGGTGGAAGCCAACTACCATTTCATTCAGCCTAAGTTGCGCGGCTGGAGCATCCGTGGTGCCTACGCCATGGACTTCGGAAAGATCCGCGGCAACAATGCAGGTTTTCAATTGACAATCACCAAAACAGGACTTTTAACCAAACGCCCCCGATGAAAAAGAACCGTAACAAGAGAATATCTCATTTTCTCATTTTCTCATTTTCAGCATTTCGCAATATCTCATTTTCTCATTTTCTCATTTTCTCAATTTCCCAACTTCTCATTTTCTCCTTTGCGAGTTGCGAAATCGAGACTTCTCATAACGGGAACCTTGACGGCTTCTGGCATTTGGTGGAGGTTGACACCTTGCAGACCGGCGGTGTGAAGGACACTTCGGAAGATCTTCTTTTCTGGTCGTTTCAGGTGAATCTTTTGGAACTGAGCGACCATACGAATCTTGGCCTTATCTATATGGCTCGCTTCGACCATTCTGATGGTCAGCTGAAGGTGACCAAACCATGCAGATACAACCGAACGGATGGTAATGAGATGCTTACTGAGGAGAATGTGAAAGCGATTGCTCCCTACGGGCTCAATGCTTTGGAAGAAACCTTCGCGGTGGAAAAACTTTCTAGTTCACGGATGACGCTCCGAAACGGTACGCTCCGACTGCATTTTAAAAAGCTGTAAAGGCATTGATGGCTTTCACCACTGTTGCAGCCTCCTCCAGCGTCATGGCCTGACTGACGGGGAGGCTCAGTTCTTCTTGGCAGATGCGTTCGGTGATGGGCAGCTGCAGCGAGTTCCATTCTTGGTAGCATTCCTGTTTGTGCGGTGGAATGGGGTAGTGGATTAGTGTCTGTACGCCTTGTTCCGCAAGAAAATCCTGTAGCTGGTCTCTGAATTGGCAGAAGACAGGAAACAGATGATACACGTTATTAGCATCGTCAAGTCTGGCAGGGAGCGTAATGAGCGGATTCTTGATATTGTCATAATAGAAAGCTGCCAGCCTTTGACGGTTTTTGTTATCTTCGTCCAGATATTTCAGTTTCACGTCCAGTATGGCAGCGTCCATTTCCGAAATGCGGCTGTTGATGCCTGCATATTTGAAGACATATTTCTTCGTGCTGCCATAATTTGCCAGTGCACGGATGATGCTGGCCAGCTCATGGTCGTTGGTCGTCACAGCTCCAGCATCGCCGAAGGCTCCCAGGTTCTTGCCAGGATAGAAAGAGTGGGCAGCGGTATCGCCCAGCGCACCTGTCCTGATGCCCTTCCATGTGCATCCGTGGCTTTGGGCACAGTCTTCCATCAGCTTCAACCCGTGTTTTTGGCAGATGGTCTTGAGCCGTTCATTGTAGGCGATACGACCGTACAGGTGGACAGTCATCACACCCCGCGTTTTAGGCGTAATGGCTTCTTCCACCTTATTGATATCTATCTCAAGATTCTCCCAAGTAGGCTCAACCAAAATGGGAACAAGATTATTCTCCGTAATGGCAAGGATGGTCGCAATAAAAGTGTTGGCAGGCACGATGATTTCGTCGCCATCTTTCATGATGCCCATTTCCTTATATCCAAGCAGGATGAGCCTTAATGCATCCAGTCCGTTGGCCACTCCCACGCAGCAATCCGTTCCGATATATTCCGCATAATGCTGTTCGAAACGCTTTGTAGCTTCCCCCTGCAGATACCATCCGCTTTCTGTCACCTGCCTGGCTGCCTCCTGTAGCTCGTTGCCGTGTAGGGCTGTCACCCGCTGTAAGTCCAGAAACTTAATCATCATTCAGAATTTTTTGCCAAAAACAATACTAGTGAAAGTCTTGAAGAGAATTTGGAAATCCATGCGCAAAGAGCGGTGCTCCAAGTAATAGAGATCGAGTTCCAGCCGGCGGAGCATCTTCTCCATCGTGTCCGTATAGCCATTGTAGAGCGTGGCGTATGAAGTGACGCCCGGACGGATTTTGTAGAGCTGTTCGTAACGCGGATCTATCTCCATAATCTGGCGGATATAATAAGGACGCTCAGGGCGCGGACCGATGAAAGCCATGTCGCCGATGAGCACGTTCCACAGTTGTGGCAGCTCGTCCAGATGGTGGTCGCGCAGTTTCTTCCCAATGCGGGTGAGTCGCTCGTCTTCATCCCCCGTGAAGAGATGATAGCCGTCTTCCTCGGCATCGGTGTGCATGCTGCGGAACTTGTAGATGTAGAACGGTTTCCCATGGTAACCGATGCGTGCCTGCTTGTAGATGACGGGCCCGCCGTCTTCTCGCTTGATGGCTATATAGCAATAGAGAAACAGTGGAGAGAACACTATCAGGCAGACGGCAGCCAGCACGCAGTCAATGAGCCGTTTCATGTGGTCTGTTATCTTTTTCATGCTGGGGAGTCTGTCTGTTTATCCAACTGCTCGTAGATGGAATGGTTGCTCACATATTCGGGCACAATCTGCTTCATGCCTGCCACGGTGGCCATGTCGTCGTAGAGATAGGAATCGCTGATGAGCTGGTCAATCTGTTGCTTCACTTCTTCGAAATCATACTCTCTCACCTTGGCCACCTTGATTTTCTCGTGTCCGGTGGGAACGGTGATTTCCTCGTCGTTGAGCACTTCTTCGTAGAGTTTCTCGCCGTCACGCAGGCCGGTGTATTTTATCTCGATGTTCTTCGCACCGCTGAGCTTGATCATGCGCTTGGCCAGATCGGCAATCTTCACGGGAGCTCCCATGTCGAATATGAATATCTCTCCGCCCTTGCCCATCGTGCCGGCTTCGAGCACCAGCTTGCAGGCTTCCGGGATGAGCATGAAGTAGCGGATGATGTCGGGATGGGTCACCGTGACGGGCCCGCCGTTCTTGATCTGTTCGCGGAAAAGGGGTATCACCGAACCGCTGGAGCCGAGCACGTTGCCGAAACGGGTGGTCACAAACTGCGTCTGTCCCTGATGACGTCCTTCCTTGATGGCCTTGTCGAGACTCTGCACATAGATTTCGCAGATGCGTTTCGAACAGCCCATCACGTTCGTCGGATTCACGGCCTTGTCGGTGCTGATCATCACGAACTTCTTCACGTCGTATTTCACGGCCAGGTCGGCCATGATCTTCGTGCCTTCCACGTTGTTCTGAATGCTCTCGCAGGGATTGTCCTCCATCATCGGCACATGCTTGTAGGCTGCGGCGTGGAACACGTAGTCGGGACGGTATTTCCGGAAGATGGCTTCCATGTGGCGCTTGTTGCAGATGGAGGCCACGATGGTATCTGCCTTGATTTCCGGGAACTGGCTGGCCATCATCAGGCGACAGTCGTGCTGCGGTGTCTCTGCCTGGTCTATCAGTACCAACTGGTGAGGCCCGAACTTGGCAATCTGCTTCACGATCTCGCTGCCGATGCTACCCGCCGAACCGGTTATCAGGATGCTCTTGTCCTTGAGCAGCGCCTCGATGGCCGTGAGGTCAATCTCTATCTCGTCGCGGGGCAGCAGGTCCTCGATTTCAATCTCCCTGAGTTGGGCCGTGGAGATGTCGCTCTTGCCGTCCCATTCCATGGTGGTGTTCATGGTATAGATGGCGATGCCGTTCTCGATGAGCAGGTCCACCATCTCGGGATTCTTCACGAATTCTTCCTGTTTCAGCGGCGACACGAAGAGCGTGTTGGCGTTCTCCAGCTCCATCTGTCGGATAATCTTGTTGTTGTTCTCATACACCTTCACGCCCATCAGCCGCTTGCCGATCATGTCGTCGGCATCGCTGATGAATCCCTTCAGCTTGAACGTGGTGTTATTGGGTGACGAGAGGGCACGGGCAATGCTCAGTCCGCCGGTCTTCACGCCGTAGATAAACACGCCTCGGGCATCCTGGTCGGTCTTGTAGTATTCGTACATGTATTTCACGATCATGCGCACCGACCACATGATGACCGTTGCCAGCACGAAAGTGAGAGCCAGTTCGCGCATGCGGATGGGCACGAACCACTGGTCGAAGTTGAAGAACTGCCTGAGGAATGCTATCAGACCCACGCCAATCAGGTTGGCAAAGGCCACGCGGTGGATGTCGGCAAACGAAGTGTAGCGCATCACGCCCGAATAGGTATGGAAGGCGCGGAAGCCGATGAGATAGAAAAGCAGGTAGAACACGAGCGTGCCCATCAGTGGCACGAACGTGTCAGACGTCGTCGTGGCACCATGGTCGATGATATAGCAGAACAGTCCGCATCCTATCACCACCAGGCAGTCGAAGAGCAGTACACACCAATAGGGCAGGGCGTCCTTGGTGAAGTACCAGCTTGATATCTTTCCTAGTATTTTTCTCATAGCTCGTATTTATAATACGAAGGATTCATCGTTTTATTGTATTACAGCGCAAGATAATATTTCGAATTATTGTGACAGGCAGTAGCCGCCACGCGTTTTTGCGTTAGCAATAGTGTTTCTTGAAGGCATAAACTGCGAAACAGCAGGTGTTGATTGCGGCCTGCCATGTAGGGATATGCTCGTCCTGGGTTTGTATGTCGAACACCTGTTTCAGACTCGATAACTTGTTGGACGAAAGCGAGTTGTTGACCACCCGGTAGTCTATCAGCGGTTCCTGCAGGCAGCAGGCATGGGGGACGCGCCGGAGCAGCATGAGCCATGTGGCGTAGTCTTGCCCCGAGCGGCGCAGCGGCATGGTGAAATCTCCCACCACCGCCTTGTCGACCACTACCGACGATGTGGCAATCACCGTTTTCCGGAGCAGGTATCGGTAGTCCACCTTCTCCTGTATGGCGCGAATCTTGCCCATGGGATGGCCCTGCTCGTCGGTTCTTCTGATTTCGGTAAAACAAAAGGCGCAGTTGTTCCTCTTCATGTAGTCCAGCTGCTTGCCCAGTTTGTCGGGCATCCACAGGTCGTCGCTGTCGAGGAATGCGATATACCTGCCTCGTGCAAGGCTGATGCCCCGGTTGCGGGCTATGGCGGCTCCGCTGTTTTCCTCCAGGTTGACCAGGCGTATGCGGCTGTCGGCCTTGTGGCGGCTGATTATTTCCACCGATTTGTCGGTGGAACAGTCGTTGATGAGCAGCAGTTCCCAGTCGGTGAAATCCTGTTGCAGTACCGACTGGATGGTCTGCTCCAGAAAGCGCTCGGCGTTGAACACGGGTGTGATGATGGAAACCGAGGGCGATGGTGACGGATTGACTTGCTGTGTCATACTTTTTCTTAGTAAATGGGAGTCAGCCAGTGTTTGTACTGCTGATGCTTGCCCGTGAGCACCTCATAATAGGTGTCAAACAGTTTCTTGGTGATGGCCCCGCACTCACCGTCTCCTACGGCATAGCCGTCGATGTTGACCACCTGCGTGATCTCCATGGCCGACCCGCAGAGGAAGGCTTCGTCGCAGATGTAGAGCTCGGTGCGGTCGATGTCGCGTTCTATGGTTTCGATATTCAGTATTTCGCGGGCAATGCGGATGATGGTGTCGCGGGTGATACTCTCCAGCACCGATGCCGTGCAGGGTGGGGTGTACAGCGTGTTGTCGCGCACCATGAAGAAGCACGAGCCCGGCCCTTCGGCCACTTTCCCGTGACTGTTCAGGAAGATGGCAGTGTCGTAGCCGTTCTGCTGCGCCTCCAGGTGGGCCATGCGGCTGTTGATATAGTTGGCTCCCACCTTTGCCCTCGGCGAGAGGTTCCTGTCGCTGATGCGCTCCCACGAGCTGACCTGGCAGCGCAGTCCCTTCTTTCCTTCAATCAGCGTGCGTCCCTTGGGTATGGGGGCGATAAACATGTTGATGGGTTCGCACGAGCTCCATGTGCCTCCCAGTCCGTCCACGAATACGGTCTGCCTCACCTGAATGTCTTCGCGGTAGTTGTTGGCTCTCACCACGTCAATGAGCCCCTGTTCGAAATCAGCCGTCGTATAGGGGCTTTTCAGTCGGAATATCTTGATGGAGTGCTGCAGTCGCTTATAGTGGTCGGCCAGCCGGAAGGCATAGAGTTGCTGCTCCTCCTGGTTCCAGTAGCAGCGTATGCCCTCGAAAACGTTGGCTCCGAACTGCGAGGTGGGTGCCAGCACGTTGATTTTTGCCTCTGTCACGGGAATCAATTTCCCGCCCAGCCATATTAGTCTTTTGTCGTTGTCCATTCTTATTTGGTTTATGGTTTATGGTTGAGAGTTTATGGTTTATGGTTGAGAGTTTATGGTTTAATGTTAAGAATATCAGATCCAAAGTCTGTCTCCAGCAGTAATCATAACTCTACATTCTACACTCTACATTCTACACTAATTTCTCACTCATGAGCCAGCCTGATAATCTCCTCTTCGGCCTTGCGGGCTGCTTCTTCGTCGGAAAGCACTTCGTCCTCCTTATTCTCATAGATGTTTTTCTGTCGGAATACATCTATGAATGTCTTGCCAATGATGTAGGCGTCGATGAGGCAGCCCCACTTGCGGAACAAATCTATGTACCTGCCGTCGAAGTCCACTTTTTGGTCCCAGGGCAGGTCGTTGCGTCCCTGTATCTGGGCATAGCCGGTGATGCCCGCCGTGGCTTCAAACCGTTTCCGGAATCGGGCATTCAGCGTCTCGAAGTCGCCCAGCTCGTAGGCCACGCATGGGCGTGGACCCACCACCGACATGTCGCCCTTCACCACGTTCCATAGCTGGGGCAGTTCGTCAAGGCTGGTCTTGCGCAGAAACCTGCCGGCGCGTGTCACCCTCGGGTCGTTCTCGTAGTTGAAGAGTCCTGCTCCTTGCTTCTCGGCATTGGTTATCATGGAGCGGAACTTATACATCTTGAAGATGCGGCCGTTTTTGGTGCGGCGCTCCTGCCTGAAGATGACCGGACCCTCGGAGTCTACCTTTATCCATACGGCGCAAATCAGCAGCACCGGCGACAGCAGGATGATTGCCGCCAGCGAAGCGATGAAGTCGAATGCTCGCTTCACTCCTTTGTTGATGTTCAGCCAAATGTTCATCCGTCAGAAGTTGAAGGTGTGGAACAGGTCGTCGAAAGTCTCTTGCCGCTTGATGATGTCGATGCCATGGTCCGTTATTTCCAGTACAGGGAAATTGGGCAGGATGAAAGGTGGCTTCAGCACCACGGAGTAGGAGCCCACGTTCTCGAACACCACGAAATCGCCGATGGCCAGCGGCCCGTTGTAGCCTCGGTACAGATAGTCCGACTCGATGCAGGTGAAGCCCGCAAAGTCAAGGTCATGGTAGTCGGCAGCTTCGCCGTCGGTGGGGTCGTGCATCACGGTGATAGGCGGGTTCTTCTTGTTCAGCGTGGGGTTGATGTTGTAGATGCTGCCCATCAGCGTGGCAATGGCTTTCCCCCTGATGTCTTTGATACTCTTCACGCGAGCCACAAAGCGCATGGCGTCGCCCACCAGCGCGCTGCCAGGCTCGATGAAAAGCTTCGGACGGTTGTCAAGACCTTCAAAATGCTTGCTTACAGTAGCTGCAGCTTCCTGCGCGTATTCCTTATAGGTAGGGATGTGCATGCCAAACTGGGCCTTCAGCGAGTTCTTCATCTTTCCGAAAAGTCCGCCTCCCAAGTCGATATGGTCAGGCATTTCAGGGCTGCATTCGTCCACCAGCCTGCACATTCCTTCTGCACGCGGTTTCCAGGTCTCCTGTCTCCGTGAAGCAAAATGGCAGTGCAGCCCGGCTATCTGGATGTTTTCTGCGGCCTTCAGCTCATGCAGCATCTGGGTGAATGCCGGTTTCTCAACGTCGAAGCCGAAGCGCGACACTACGCCGTCGCCCACATTGAAATTGCAGCGGATGCCGATACTGATGGTCTTTTCGGGATGCTCCCGCGCAATCTGCATCACGGCAGGCACCTCCGAATAGTCGTCGAGGTTCACGATGCCGCCTCCCAGAATGACCTCTCGTGCAGCGTCTATATTCTTTACGGGGCCGTTGAAGTGTATCTTCTCCATGGGCACGCCCACCCGTTTGGCAATTTCCAGTTCCATGTCGCTCACCACCTCGGCATAGCCCCCCATGTCTTCAATCATGCGACACAGCCGCGGGGTGTAGTTCGTCTTGTAGGAATAGGCTATATGGGTTTCGGGATAGTATTTCCTGAATGCCGCCAGAAGTTCATGGTAATTCAGTCCGAACTGCTCCGTGTCGAGCAGATAGAATGCATCGCCATGACTGCGGCTGATATCCTTTATTATGTTGTAGTTCAGTTCCACCGTTATCTTGCTATTTTCTCTTTATGATTTCGTTTACTATCCGGCACACCTCAAGGTGGTTTTCGTTGAAACGCGTAGCGGGCCATTGGCATAGTTCTGATTCATACTGCCTGATGCCGCTGACGCCCTCCGCAAAGATCCTCTCTATCTCGGCAGGGTCTTTTGTCTTCGCCGTGTCGCAGAAAGCCCTTGAAAGGATGGCTATCTGGGATCCCAGCCGATAGTGTTCGGCGATGATGTTGCGCCCGGAGATGAGGCCGCCGTCGAGTGCGGCAATGCCGCCGAAGCCGAAGAATCGTCCTGCCTGCCTCAGTTTGGCCGTGATTTCATCCACCTTTCCGTTGGCCAGCAGTTCGAAGAGGAACTTCAGTCCGTAGTCCAGATGCAGGTCGTTAAGTCCGATATGGAATTCATCTACTCCGTCAAGCGTCAGCACCTCGTCGAGCGACTGCTCGGCGCCGATGGTTTCCAGCAGCAGCATCGTACGCGCCCGTCCGCCCACGTAGTCGATGAACCGCCGCGCCTCGTCGGCCGTTCTCCACATGGGCAGCATCACGATGTCGGCCCCGCGACTGATGATTTCGTCTATCTCTCCGCGGCTGCCGTCGTACAACGGATTACAGCGAACCAGCAGTCTGGCCCGTTGCATTTGTCCCTTCACGGCGTCGATGTCCGTCAGCGCGTGGTGCGACTTCACAGAGTCTATGTGTCCCTGGCGTTCAGCCTTTCCCCTCGTTTCGAGGTCTATGAATATTCTGTCCACCCCGTTCCTGTCGGCAATCCTTGCCACCTCAGGAGCGTTGGTGATGTACATCAGAGTCAATGCCATGTTTTATTCTTTATTATATAACCGCTCATCTGGGCTTTTATTGCGTTTTGTTGGGCTAAATAATTGTCAGTCCTTGAAAAGACTCTTGTAGAGACTGTAAGTCTGGCGGCTGATACCATCCCATCGGTATGCTTCACAAACCTTTTCCCATCCTTCGGCATCGTCCTTCACGGCTTTTATTTCCTGGGGATTCCCTGCCAGATGGAGAAGCATCTGCCGCAGCGATTCCTTGTCGCAGGCCTTCACCTTCCACCCTACGGGAGCCACGCTGAGGGGCTCTGCCAGTCCTCCGGCATCGCTCACCAGCAGCGGCACGTGTTCGTCGATGGCTGTGAAGAGTGCTCCGCTCTGTGAAATCTTCCGGTAGGGCAGCAGATACACGCTTGTCTCTCGGAGCAGGTAGTGGAATTCCTCATTGCTGATGCGCTCATCCGCTACGGTCACATTGCTGCAGGCCGCAAGGGACGTGAAGTCGATACCCCGATTCTTTCCGGCAAAGATGATTTGCAAGGCCTCATTAGAATTCAGCTCGGGCGTGCTGCGCCATATATCTACCAGCAGGTCGATACCCTTGTAGGCCGACTGCTCGCCGAGCGACGTGAAGACCGTTTTCCCCTCGGTGGGATATTTCCGCCTGAGGGAAGCTTCCTGTTTTTTCAGGGCTTCGGCGTCGAAGTCCATCCGGAGTGTGCCGTGATGGATTACGCTGATTCGCTCCTCTTCTATGCCGAAGATGTCATGGATTTCCCGTCGGGTAGCCTCGGCGTGTACGATCAGCCGGTCGAAGAGCCGATACACCTTGCCGTAGATACCCCGATAGCGGTTGCCCGTATTGTGGGGCAGCACGTTATGGGCTGTCATCACCATGGCGGGGCCATAGAGGTGCTTCATCATCCAGTAGAACATGTAGTCCACGTGGGGCACGCGCAGCCACTGCACATGCACCACCGCGGGTCTGAGCCGTGCCGTCAGCACCAGCAGCCGTCCCATCGACCAGAGGTAGCTCAGCAGCTTCAGCAGCGGGTTGCCGATTCTGTTGTAGCTGAACAGCGGGAGCATCCTCACGTTCGGCCCCATCTCCCGATAGTCGTAGTAGCGACTGCAAACGTAGTCCACCTCCCCCTCAACCTCCGAGAGCACCCCGAAGTCGTAGGCGGCCAGATTGCCCGTAGATTGCGGGTCGATATAGAGCACCTGTTTCTTCTTGTTCATCTCAATTTTGCCATTTTGGCCGTGCAAAGGTATAAAATATTTGTTTAACAGCAAAACTCTGGCAGAAACTTTCGGCATCCTGAGGGCTTTTCATTTCAACACCACCCTGTACATCATGCCGCTACTTGTGCGACGACTCTCGAAACGATACTCCGCACGGTTCATGAAGCGCCCGATTTTTCTGAATGAGGCCTCATCCTCACGATAGCCCCTGAAGTGGCTCTTCATCAGGGCGGATATTTCTTTCAGCGAAACCCACTGGCCCTCTTCGCCCTTTCGTGGTCTCTGGATGACCGCCAGCAGCATTTCGCCCAGGCCGTTCAGCTGCTGGTATTGCAGGTTATGCTCCATCAGCAGTCGCTCCTCTTCCTTCGTCAGCCAGTAGCGCTCGCCCTCGTCAATCTCATGGCGCAGCTGGGCATACAGTTGGTCGTGATAGATGGGTGTCTGGAAGTCGATGTCGCCGTCGATGTTCACGCAGATGAATCGGCGTGCGCCGGTGGGGTCGGTGAGGGGCATCTGCTCGTTGGTGGTGCCGATGAACGAGGCGTAGCGGCGGTGGCTCTGATAGGCCTTTCCGTAGGGCGGACGGTAGTTCAGGTCGGTTGTTGAGACGAGATACTTCAGCACGATTTGCTGCCGCTGGGTAATCTTGTCGAACTCGTCGAGATTGATGAGCGCAAACGAGGTGAGCCCGAGGTTCAGGTCCGACTCGTTCTTGAAGTTGATGCGGTCGTTGTAGTAGTTCATCAGTTCTGGGGGCAGCAGCAGTCGGCAGAAACTGGTCTTGCCACAACCTTGGCGGCCTATCAGCAGGGGCACGAGGGCATTGCCCGTCAGTTGCCCTTTGCCTAGCCACATGGCCACCATCGAGCGCATCCAGATGTGGAACAGGTGGGGCCATTCGGCCCAGTCCGTTGGAATGCGCTCTGCCAGCGGCGTCACGCGGTCTTGCCCGTCCCAGAAGGTCAGCCGCTCCAGGTATTCGTTGATGGGGTCGTAGAGCCTGATTTCGTTCGAGTTCACGTAGCGCCGGATGTCCTTGTCCCAGCATTTGATGCCATGTTCATGGGCGCGCATGGTGATGCTGTTGCGGGCTTCTTCGGTCAGGTCCTGGTAGCTGAAGCCCAGTCCCTTGCGCTCCCGGTATTCGGCCACGCCGCGCATCACGTTCTTGCGCAGGTCGTAGTTGGCATTCAGGAAGAGGTTGACTTTCATCGTCAGTAGCGTTTCTGCCGGTATCTGGCCCGTCAGCGGCAGGTGTTTGCGCGCTTTGTAGTGTTTGCTCTGCTCTTGTCGATAGGCGTTTTCGAACACTTTGTCCACCAACAATGGGTCGGTGTTGAGCCATGAGCGCGATTTGGCCATCTGGCGCGCCAGTGCCATCGGGATGCCCGTCTGCTGACAGTATTCGGCCAGCCGCGTCAGCACCACGTGGCGCTGTTCGTCCTGGTCGGCAATGCCCTCGGCATCGTCCATCGCCTTCGAGAGATTAAACTCGTAGGCCGTCCTCACCGATACGATGCTTTCCGTCTTCATCTCGTATTCGTATGGGTCGCTCAGGGCGTGAAGGTTGGTGCTCGTCACCGGTTCGGCGCGGGCATAGATGGGGGTGGCCAGCGGGTTATAGACCACTTTCGGGTCGGCGGTCATATAGCAGATGCGCTCAGGCATCGGATCCAACTTCTCTATGGTCACGCCCAACTGTCCGTTGTAAATCAGACGGGCGCGCTCATACAGGTTCTGGTGGAAGTTGCGCGTGCTCTTCTCGTCCCGGGGCAGACCGCCACCCTCGTTGGGAAACAGTTCTCCCCGGCAGACAATCTTCACCGACTGTCCCTCGGCACCCACGAAGGCCATCAGCGTCTGCGGCATTTCGGCTGCCCCGCGGCGCACGGCCTCGGCCTCTTCTATGCCCGGCAGGTTGTTCACCTCGAGCAGCACCAGTCCCGAGTAGCCCTTCACCAACCGGCTTTGGTTCGCGGTTTCCATCTGCAGGGCAATGCAGATGCGTGGCAGTTGTTTGGCTTGCATGGAGAACTGGGTCAGCGTGCCGTCTTCGCTTCGATGGTCTTTCATGATGGGGTAGTAGAGGCGCATGGCGTCCACCCCTTCCTGATACTGGCATGAGCGGATGGCTTCCACCAGGTTTTCCGTTTCCATCAGCCGCAGCGTCTCGCGGTTGCGGTATTGTTTGATGATTGTAACTCTTGTATCCATAATTATTCTTTGTCTTGTTCTATCATAGTCCACTGCAAAGATACGATTTAGCGAGCACAAATGCAAAAAAAAAGCTCGCTTTTTTTTTGCTTTGTCGAGCGTAAGTATCTTATTTAAAGATACGATTTAGCGAGCACAAATGCAAAAGAAAGCTTGCTTTTTTTTCTTTGTCGAGCGCAAGTATCTTATTTAAAGTACAGGAAGATGCAAATTGCTAATTGTTATTTGCTTCTTCTCGCGAGAATTTTCGTAAAGATTAGGTATTAACTACACTATCTATTTGAAAAGCCTTATAATCAATAGACTAACCAATGTAGTTAAACTACACTTAACTACATACTAATTACACTAAAACTACATTCCGGCTATATTTCAGCCTTCTCGGCATGTTGGGCTTGACTATAGTTAATATCAGTTCCCGTCAGTTCCAAAGTCAGGAACTAACAGTTTCTTTCATGGAAACTGCCAGTTTCTCCCATTGGAACTACCAGTTCCCATCATCGGAACTAATTCGGAACTCCTTGAAAAACAATCGAATAGAACACTAATACCCGCAGAAAAGCCCTTATTTCGTAATAAGTGTGTAGTTTCTGTGTAGTTACCATGTAGTTAAGTGTAGTTTAACTACATGCTTTAACTTTCACTATATCAATAGATTTAATTACTTAGTGTAGTTAATACCTATTTTTTCAACAAATTTCTAGTTTGAGAATTTTTCAAATCACAAACGCAAAATTCCAACAGGTACTTTTCAGCACCATCTTAGGTTTTCAATTAAAAACATTTTATTTCGAAAAGATTATTTCAAGGCATCAAGAGAAAAAAACGTTGCATTCATCTGTATTTTGCCTTCCATAGCACTATGCTGAGTGGTTATTTCCATTTTGGAAACATCTCTTTCTCCATAAAAATTGTATGGACAATCCATTTATTTAGTATTCACTTATCATCAAAACTTTCATAACGCTGATACATCATAGAACGTCCAAGTCCTTCTAATCCCGGATAAATAGTCTCAGCATTGATATTCATTTTATTAAGCAAATACATAAGATCAAACTTAAATTCCTTTGGTATGATAATTCTAATAAGAGCATAATTGTTACTATTAAAGCCTTCAGATTTATTAATCTCATCAAAAAAATTACCAATATCTATAATTGTCTCTTTCTTGCTCTTCAAAATAGGCTCTAGATTATCAATCAGATTAGTTCTATCTTCACCTAATATTGCAAACAAACCTTGCTGCCTTATTAATCTTTCATTTATGAGCTTTGGTTTTATTAAATATACACGTTTGCATGGCATAGAGTCAGAAGCATTCAATATCATTTGATTCGCATTTACGTAAATATACTCATTTATGTCAATGTTTTCCTCCATCGATTTATAATCATTATTAAATTGTGTTCTACACCAAAAGCGATTGAGACACCATATATCACTATCAGTTTTTGAGAATTCAGAAAGTGCCATAAAAAGAGCAATATATGGAGAATAAGAAAAGTCTATCAAACGTGTTGGTGCTCCATAATGTTGCATAATAGAGAGCCATTCAATGACATCATTTTGATTTGGCATACTTTTTTTAGTATAAGCTTGATATTTATATTTGAAATCTTTTATCATCTCTTTTTCATACATATTCGAATATAGAAGAGTACCATTATTTGGATGATAATTTTCAAGAAATCTATATAAAGATGATACTAATTTCCATTCATGATTAGCATGCCCTCTGTATACAAACGAATCCATAAACCTATGGCCAAATTTAAATATATCAGATGGATTATCCAATCTTACCTGTATGAATTCTCCTTTATTCTCCATCATTTTTTATGAACGAATATTATTTTCCTATATTAGTTATATTTTAACTTATAGTATAGAGAGTCTCGTCGCCGCAGATATTTCGGATCTTCATGCGGAGGGGTTTCTGGTCGCACTTGATGGTGGCATCCCAGAATTCTTGTGTCTTCACACCATTGCGGATAACATAGCCCAAGCGGTCAATCTTGATTTCTGCATCGCTGTGCCAAGGAGCCTGTTTGTCTGCATTGGTACAGTCAAGGCTAATCCATTCGATGGTTTCTAATCCCTCGTCGCTGATGACGATGGGTTTGAACTTCTTTTCTTTACCCTTAGCCTTCTGCTGTAGCACTTGCTGCTGGGCTTTCAGGTTTACTTCTTCAATCTTACGGAGAACACGGTCACTGTGGAAACTCTTGATTTCCACCTTCCATCCAGTCCAAAGAGCATCATGCGTTTCTGAGATTTCCCATTCAGCTTCATCTTCCACTATGACTTCATCAAGCACTTGCTTCAAGTCGCGCAGCTCTATTTCGATAGTGGTATGGTTGTTCTCATCTTTGATAAACTGCTCTATTTCCTGCCTATCTGTGATGTCGATATAATATACGATGACGCGCTGGGTGTCGGCAGGAAGATCAGGCAAAGCCTCACGGATAATGCGATTCATCAATACCTTATCAAGCAAGCGGGTACTGCTGTCCATCAGATTTGGCAGATAGACGGGCATCATGCCGTATTTGGTATCAACAATGCTGCCTTCCCAGAACTTATCTAATGCATCTTCATTTCGCAAGCCTTGAATAAGACTTTTGAGTTTATCCATTGTCTGAACTGGGTTGCGATAGAGAGAAACGCCGTCCTTCACTTCCATTACATCAAATTCTGCTTTATCTGCCAACAATCTGTCTCTTGCTGTCTGAATGCTGTTAATGCCAATATCACAATGGATAAAGTTACGACCTAACTTATTGGCTACCGCAGCAGTCACACCACTACCACCAAAGAAGTCGGCTACAAGCATTCCTTGGTTACTGCTGGCCTTTATGATACGCTCTAAAAGGGCTTCTGGCTTTTGAGTGGCATAATTTAATGCTTCAATGGCTTGAGAATTTATAGGCAGTACATCATCCCAAATAGATTGCAATGAAGGCCCACTCATTGTATCAAGATAACGTTTAAATCTTGGCCTGCCTGAAGATGTAAATACAATTAATCCCTCAGACATTAATTTATCTATATTTTCTTGGGAATATCTCCAATGGTTGCCTGCAGGCGGATTTAGGAGCTTGTCTCCGAATCTTCTTGCTTCGCCAGGTCCTGTAGCTGATAAAGATGTTAACTGATATCGTCTTCCATCTTCATCAATCATGTTATAATGAGACTTAATATAGTCCTCACTTAATCCAGTGGTCATTTGGTTAAAAATATAATCACCTCCTTTTACATAATAAAAGATAGTATCGTGAATACTTCCATATCTTTGAGGATCATTATGAGGAAGAGAACGCTTCCAAATAATCTCATTTTTAAAATTATCTTCCCCAAAGATCTCATCCATTAGAATCTTCACATAGTGACCAATATGATAATCCAAATGCACGTAGATACTGGCTTCATCACTCATGACACTTTTCATCGCCATGAGGTTTTCGTACATCCAGTTAAGGTAACGCTCTTTGTCCCAAACATCACCATACATCTTTTCCTCAAAGGCTTTCAGTTCCTCTAAGTCAAGTTCGTTTTCTGCCTGTCTGATAGCCTCTACCACCTTAGGATTACGACGGATATATACTTTCTTGGCATAGTCGGCACCACTGGCAAAGGGCGGGTCAACATAGATGAGATCAACAAAGATGCCTTTGTCTCTCAGATAAGCACAAGCAGAAAGACACTCGCCTCGTATGACCATATTATGGTTGGGATTCTTGCCGATCTGCTCTTTCAGTTCCATCTCATAGAGGGGCATACCTCGCTGTATGCGGTCTATTACTTGGTCGTTGTCTCGATAACGGAGCACTCGCTTTGTGCGTACAAAGTTGTCTAATATCGCCTGTCCTTCAAGCGTATTGGGGAAATAGGGAATATATCTAACTGCCATAACTTTATTTCTTCTTATTGTTGTCTTTTAGTCTTTTCTGCTCTCTTTCAAAGTTCTCTATAAAATGAATCTCTACGGGCGTCAATTCGTTGGCTGTGCGTTCCTTGAATTTGTCGTATTCTGCATCTGCTTTTTCCTTCGCCAGTTTGGCAGAAATGGAGCCTGCATGGGTTAATAACTCTTTGTCAGAGAGTCGCAGGAAATCATCCAATTTCTGAATCCAGTCATGCATATACATGGGCTTATGGTCTTTGGCACGCAGCTCTGCATAGTCGATATAGAGGTTTACAATACGGTTCAGCGTATCAATCTCCTCTTCATTGAGATAGTTCTTTGCAAACTCGGCATCAGTTCGTTTAGGCATCATTCCCGTCCATGTTGTTAGCCCCATAAAGTCCTTTGCTGCATTAGCCCTGTCATAGATAATCTCTGCTGCCGTATGCCCATGCACAGCATAATGCATTTTGTTCTGGACAGTAGCAAAAAACTCTTTTGTCATTTCCACCCGTGGGTCATAGTCAATACTGAGCGCATAGATCTCCAGTACCTTGCGATAGAATATTTTCTCAGACGAGCGAATGTCGCGAATACGAGCAAGCAGTTCATCGAAATAGTTCCCCTTACCTGCATTCTTCAGTAGTTCATCATTCAGCACAAACCCTTTCTTAATGTACTCCTTCAGCACCATCGTGGCCCACTGACGGAATTGCACACCTCGATAAGAGTTGACGCGATAGCCTACGCTGATAATCATGTCAAGATTGTAGAATGCAATATTTCTTTCAACTTTTCTTTTGCCTTCTGTTTGAACTGTTGCAAAAAACGCAACTGTTGAATCCGCATTCAATTCTCCCGTCTCAAAGATGTTCTTGATATGCCTTGAAATGGTAGATTTGTTGCGCTGGAACAACTCTGCCATCTGGTCTAAGGTTAACCACACGGTTTCGTCTTGAAGCGTTACCTCAATCTTCGACTCTCCGTCTGGCGTTGTGTATAGAATAATACTTCCTTTATCGTCCATAATTTACATGCTAAAGAAATCGTTAATGGCTTGCAGCGTCTTTTGCCTGCGCTGTTCACTGGTGAGGGTATCTTCCAGATAGAGGAAAGAGAAGCGTGGATAACCAAACTGCTCGTTGTTCCTGTCAACCCACTCCTTCATAAACTCTTTGCGTTCTTTGAATTTTGCAGCAAAGCCTTCGCCTTTTGTCTCTATGATAATAACCTTGTCTATCTGCTTTTCGTCGTTTCGCTTGATGAGCAAGAAGTCGGGTACATATTTTCCAATGTAGCGCCAGCCTCTATTCGTTTTGGTATAACAACTGATTTTAAACTCTGTCAGCGTGTCGTCACCATTGAAATAGACTTCAAGGCCCTTATCCTTGATGAGTGGAAGTATTTCTTCTGAAAGGAAACGCATCTCCAGCCCACTGTCAAACCTGTATGGCAGATAGTGATAGGTCTGATTACGTTCTGGATGCGGGTCTGGTTTAGGATGGCGAAGAGCCGATACGTCTAAGCCCAAAGCTTCCAATTCGTCTATCTTGGCCTTTTGCTCTGGGGTTAACTCCTGCTGAGGTGGCTTTACATCCCATGTTACGATCTCATTGACTGCTTGTTGGTCAGGATAGAACTTTTCACTATCCTCAACTGGCGAAATGAGTTTCTCTATCTGTAAAAGATTTGCTTGCTCTGGCACCACCTCTTCCGTCACTTTGAATTCGCGGACAGGTGCAAAAGATTGACGGATCAGCGAGCGGATGCGCTGATGATTAAATTTATTATTCTCAATAGTGGCACCGTCTTTTTCTGTTGTAATCTTAGCAAAGATTTCTTTTAATTCCTTCTCGCAAGATTTGAGTTCTGATACCGTCAATGCACCAAAACTCTCTTTTGCAATCTGCTGTAGCCACCAGCGGAATGATGTTCTTACAATCTCTTCGTTTTCCTGCTCATAAGTCAGAATCTCCTTGCCCTCCATATCCTGCTGATGAACCAACGAGATATCCGAAAAGGCCAGCACACAACCTTCTTGGAGTCGCTTTGCAGGATTGTTGGCATCGTCTACGATGAGTGTTTCGTAGCAGACTTTCAGCTGATAGAAATCAATGGGAGGCACTTTCATGTGCTCCATACGAGAGAAGCGTTCAATCAACTTCGAGCCAGAATAAGACTTGTTGCTGAACTCTTTCAGCGTGATGTTCTGCTGTTGCTCTAACTGGCGATTCAGCTTATCGGCATTAAACTTGTTGAGCCAGATAAGTGCCGTTTCCTTACTGTTCTTCACCACTTGGCGCAGACAACGGCAACTCGTCTGCAGCACCATGTTCGTAGGACATACGCCTTTCTGTGGCAGTATAACACCTGTCAGACTCTTGCAGTCCCATCCCTCCTTACCAATCTGAACAAGCAGTATGATCTTTATCTTGGAGATGGTTGTATCTAATGATGCAAATGCCGTCTCCGAACCTTCCGGCTGTGGGTAATCTTTGTTACCACCATGATATTTCAGAATGACATCGGTGGGATTCTGCCCGTATGAAGAAACTATTTCTGCCACCAGCGGATAAATGATTTCCTCCAAAGTCTCTATCTGGCCGCAATAGATGGCCAACTTTGCGCAAGTTCCGTTCGCATAAACCAAATCGCCATACTTCTCGAGGAATTCTTTAACGCCATTGGTGACAATCGTCTCAGTGTCATTATCCGTAAACTTAACATCAGGATTCTTCAGGAAGTTGTCAATACCCTCAATCAGGGGATAATAGTAAACGACATTTGCCAAGTCTGTGTTCCTGACAGAGAATTCTTCTGAGAAACTTAATCGCTCGGCACTCTCCAAATATGGAGTGCCAGAGAAGCCAAGAACAGAATTGAAGGTGTGGTTTTCTGTCCACTTATTCACCACCTGCCTAAGTTTGATCTCACCATCAGCAGCATGGTGTACCTCGTCAATATAGATAGCCAGATTAGGCAGATTGCCTATAATCTCACGCAGTTCGTTGGCTAATTCTATACGTTTCAGTTCTTCTTCAGAAAAGAGATTAGGGTCTTGGTCTGCTGAGAAACGATCCAATATGACTTTCTCTGCATTGGTGATAGCCACTAATCCCATCAAATCCTCTAATGGCTGATGGTTGTTGATTTTCTGGGCGTTGGGATTCTTAATCTGATTGCTCTTGTTGGCTGTCTTCTGCTCGTCAAGAATCTCAAACTTTATGAGGCGCCTTAACTGAGTCGCTGTCGGTTCTGGAATAATCCAAGAAGGATCAAACTCCTTGATATGTTTCAGGCTGGGTACAATTGAAGACTTCAACCCAGAAGGAGCCATCACCATGAAGTTATGGGCAAAACTTGGATTATTTGGCTCATTTTGGGCAAAGTACAAATCAAGATAGATGAAAGCAGCCATCAGATAGGTCTTGCCTGCTCCCATAGGCAAACTAAACAGGTAGTCTGTATAGTTAACGCCATAGAATATCTTTTTGAAAATCGCCTCGTAGTCAATCTCGTCTGGATGTTGTTTGATAAATGTCTCTAATTCCGGAGCAAGCTGTTTCCCCTTTTTATCTTTCAGACGAGCATACTGAAACAGGGCTACTGCAGCCTTATTTGACTTAAATAACTCACGAGCCGTATCAGTCAGTTCCACTTGGCCGATATTGGTATCATTGAAGACACCATCAACAAAGAGATTCCATAATGGTCTGTTTTGACAGGCTATCTTTAAAAACAGATATGTCTTAATGGCTTCCATCTGAGCATCACGCATCATGCCCCGTTGCACAATATACTGCAGCAGTTCTTTGATAGTGCATTCCTCAGATGCCAACCACTCGTTGCGTTTCTTTTCTATCAGTTTATAAAACATTCTCTATTTTTCTGTTGCAAAGATACAAATTAAATTCTTAATATCACACTTAATTTTGCTATAGAAATCAATAATCAAGGATATTTTCTTTGTTTATGGATACATCCAAATAATATATCTTTCTCTAGATAGACTCCAGAAACATCACACTTTGTGGACGATAATCACGACTACAAATCTTCACCCAGTCTTCACGGAAACTGGGGTTGGTCAGTATGTAAACGTATCCAGGTTCTTTGTTGTTCATATTGATTATGTTTTGTCTGTTTCTTTACTGTCACTGACTATCTTTTTGCCAAAATAGTCGAACAAGAATAATGGGAAGGCATTAAGGATGGCGACTTTGCATTTTTCTGTATTGACGTATTTGGATAACTGGCTGTCGAAAATATCTTGCTGAGAATTCACTTCGTCCGGCAACTCGTTCTTGTCATTACAGATATAGTTTGCCTTACTCGTGTTCATCGTTACAAGATGTAGCCAATTGGTCTTGGCTGTATTTGCCTTCTGCTGAATCTTTGTTTCGTCGTCTGCGGGCTTAATGGTGAGCACGAGGTATTCCAAACTGCCACCATAGAAGGAGAATTCATGTACCTGGTGTTTAAACTTCTCTTCTTGACATTTCTGACGTGTGACCGTATATTGCCAATAGTTGTTGTCTGGCAATTCTTTTGTATATCTCAGCGACTCAACCATCGGATAGTTAATATATAGCTTACCTTTTCCTGTTTCGTCAGTGAAATAGTTAAGCAATTCAGAAAGCCTGTTGTTGTTTTCTTCAAGAGTCCTTGAGTCTTCCTGAAAGTCATAATCAAAGAATAGGTAGATTTCTGACACCTCATCTTCACGGATATCCTTTAGTGTCTCATCACCTTTTTCAAGCAGAATATCCTTTAGGACAGAAACGGTATCAACCTCCAACATTTCTTTCAAGGCATCATGGGCTTTCAGTTTCGTATAGAGGGAATAGATGTTGCTATTGTATGTGCATACGAAAGTATCCGACTTCGCAGGAAAGAAAAGTCGTTTAATAGACTCGAAATAGGTCTTGTCGTCTTTACCTTCAAATACAAACAATATCATACTTCAAATGCCCCTCCACGGAATAGCTTTTCTATGTTGTGACCAAATCTCAGTTCTTTGTCTGTGCAGCTTTGTAAGGGTTTAATCTTATTGTCTTGTAAGATAAAATTGCAGTCGGGACGCAGAAGTTCATTTGTCATGAGATAGGTGTTATGCGACGATGTGAATACCTGACAATCGAGATTAAACAACTGCTTGCATACCTCAAAGGCCAACTTGAAGTGATAGAATGCATCGAATTCATCAATGAAGACAAAAGATGCAACGGACATTCTCTTAATCCAAACATAGAGGAGTTCTAATGCCAAAGTTCCTGTAGATGCAATTGATTGGAAGGGGATAGTATTGCCCCCAATTTCACAGAACAGATTTTTGTCACCTTCTTTCGGAGGAACAAAGTTGAAATGCTGCTCACTCACCTTAGCCAAGAATTCAGAGAAATCCTCAACATACTTATTTTGAATGATAAAATCCTCTAAACTGAATGTGGCTGTTTCGAGTCCAATAAATTCACGGCTATCCAAATTCTTAAACCACAGCATGGAGTTTACAAATAGAATCAGTTTGACGATGTAATGATCCTGAGGAAATGGATAGGATGCCGTCAAAAAGTTAACAACAGAAACGCTATTTACATTTTGCTTGAAATTTTCCTTTACAGTGGCATCAACCTTAAACTGTTCATCGTCAATCTCAAAAACAGACTGATTTCTTCTGAATACTTGTTTGCCATTGACGGTTAAAGACTCTGCTACAAGCATGCCCACAGAATTCTTTGAATACTGATATTCCAAGATGTCATTACCAAACTTGAACACATATTCAAAATCTACTGGTGAATTTGGATTGCCTGTATATACGAAGTTGGAATAGTAGTCTGTCTTTTTCCATTTGGCAGAAAGATGGTTCTCTATGTCGAAGATGGCTAATGCAAAATTAGATTTTCCTGCACCATTAGGACCATAAATAATGCCATTTTTAATGATGCCATCCTTGATTGCATACTTGTTAAACTCATAATTACTCGGATGGGACAAATCCCATTCAATCCTTTCTGCAAAGCCTCGGAAGTTTTTTACGGCAAATTTGATAAGCATAACTATTTCCTTTGTTTGTTCTGCTGCAAATATACACTAATTATTTTATAGCCCGTAATTTTTTTACGGAAAAATAACAATTATCATATCGAAAGAAACATAAATGACTGCGACAACTGATATAATAATACTCAAATGCCATATTTGACTCCGTTTCGGCAATAAAAATAAACCGATTTATTTTGTTTTGCGCTCAACTATACGTATCTTTTAATAAGATACTTCCGCTCGACAATACAAAAAAACGAGTTTTCTTTTGTTTTTGTTCTCGCTTAATCGTATCTTTGCAGTCATGGAAAAGGAAACGAAAAAGAATGCCGCTTCAAAGCATGAGGACGACATGATGCGCGAGAAGGCGTCGGGCTATCTGGTGTGCTTCATCGACGGGTGCCCGCTGCATGAGACTTGTATGCGATGGGTGGTGGGCTGCTATGCCAATCAGGATCAGGTGAGTCATGTATCTGTGAATCCTCGCAATCCGAGGATGGGCGGCGAGGACTGCCCAATGTTTCGGGAGAAGGTGCGCGTGAAGGTGAAGCGCGGTCTGACAAGGTTCTACCACGAGATGCCGGGCTACATGGAGCAAGCCATCCGCCGCCAATTGATTGCCCATTTCGGGCGCAAGCATTATTTCCTGATGCGCAGGGGTGACAAGTTTATCTATCCTGCCGACCAGCAGGTGATAGAGCGCGTCTGCCGCCAGCATGGCTGGACGGGCCCCTTGGTCTATGACGGGGAGGATGAGGATTGGCAGTGGTAGCGGTCGTTCAGGTATTTCCTGAAATCCTGAAGCATGAAGAGCAGGGTGGGGTTGCCCCGGCCGAAAAGGGTGAGCAGGCGCTGGCGCAAGATTTGTAGGCGCAGGCGGCGCAGGTGGTTGAGGGTGACGGTTTTTTCGGAGTAGCCTTTCTTGCTGAGCATACGGCTGAGTGACCGGAATACGCGCTTTTCGTATTCCGGGTCGGGCTGACGCTCCTTGGTCAGGTGGATATAATGGAGGTGGGGGTTGTAGGTCATGTGGCAGCCGTATCGTTGCTTCATGCGATAATGTATGTCGTCTTCTTCGCCATACATGAAGAGTTCTTCATCAAAGAGTCCGATTTCCTTGAACATCTGCTTGCGGATGAAGAAGCAGGAGCCGGAGAAGTACATCAGCCGGGGCAGATAGCGGTCGGTGCGGTTGGCCCATGCGGTGAGGATGGTGGCGAGGTAGCCGTTGAGGGTGTAGGAACAGGCGATGGAATTGGTGCTGGGTTCGCCGGGCGAGAGCATCTGCTTGATGCCGTACATGCTGAGGCGGCTGTCGGCGTCAAAGGCTTGGAGGACGGTCTGGAACAGGGGTTCCATGAGCCTTACGTCGGGATTCATGATGAGGATGACGGGCGACGAGGCTTGGCGGATTCCGAGGTTGTTGCCTTGTCCGTAGCCTCCGTTGCGGGGGTTGCGGAGCAGGATTATATCTGGACCGAAGCGATGGTGTATTTCGGAGAACATGGCATCGGCCTGCCGGCTGTTGTTATCTACAATGATGATTTCAAGCTCTTCGGGTGCAATGTCGGTATGCCGGCGGATGGATTCCAGACAGTCGTAGATGTCGCGTTCGGAGTTGTAGGTGACTATGATGATGGAGAGTCGTTTCATCTTGGTGAGGCGATTTGGTTGTAGATTTCGGCGTGTTCGCGGGCGATGTGTTTCCAGGAGCGGTTGCCCGTGGAATAGTCGCGGAGGATGTTGGCCTTCATTTCTTCGAGCAGTTCGGGACTCTTGATGATCGTCTCGATGGCTTCGGCCAGGGCGTTGCTGTCGCGGGGCGGCACGAGCAGGCCGTGACGGTGGTCACGCAGCATTTCGGGGATGGCTCCCACGGCTGTGGCGATGACGGGCTTCTGGAGTGCGAAGGCCGACATGATGACGCCGCTCTGCGTGGCATCGACGTAGGGGCATACCACGACGAGCGACTGGCGAATGAGGGCTGAGAGTTCCTCGTCGGTGATAAAGCGGTTGATGACGCTGATGTTTCCCGACTTCATATAGCTGTTGATGTCGAAGGGGAAAGTGCCTCTGCCGGCGATGATGAGCCTGGTGCCGGGATGCCGGCTGGCTACTTGCTCCATGGCCTTGCAGAGATACTCGATGCCTTTGTGGGGGTTGATGCTGCCGATGAAGAGTATATGGCCGTGCTGGTCCAAAGGAGCGGGGATGGTCTGCTGCAGGTGGGTGTAGATGCTGAGGCGTGATTCATAGACGTGCTTTTGCTGGAGGTGGTAGCGCGAGATGAAACCGGCCTTGATGCTATGGCTGAGGACGAGGAAATGGCTGACCAGGCGGAATGCCACGAAGCGGTGAAAACGGTTGAGGAGCCCCATGTCGGAAGAGTGGGGCGTGGGATCGTGCATGGTGAGGAGCATCTGCTTGCGGAGCTGGTAGAAGGCAAAACTTCCATAACGGAAAGGACTCGTGGCGTGAACGATGTCGTAGTGCCGTTGGCGGATCATCTTCACGGCGGTCCATACGGCTTTCAGGTTTTGGGGTGACCAGTCGTGGCCTCCGGGCATGTTAATGACATAGACCTTGCGAATGTCGAAAAACTCCTTGATGCGGCTGAGGGCTGGATAGTCGGCTGCGGGGCAGACGCCGCCCCGGGGCTTCACTTCGGCGTTGATGAGTGTGGCTTGGCAGGAGTTCTTGCCAATCATCAGGTAGTAATCCACATCGGCTTGCTGCTGCAACTCCTTGAGCAACGGCAGGTCGCAGTCGGCCAGAAACGGTGATGATATGTATGCTACGCGCTTCATGCATGGAGTGATTTTAGGATGCTCTGCATCATGAAACGGTATTTCTCGCCGTATGCTTCGGCGAAGAGCCGGGCTTTGGCGGTATCGAAACGGGTCAGAAGGTCGTAAACTGTTGATGGTGTCGGCAGTTGGGGATGACGCGAGAGGCAGCTGGTGCGGTAGTCGCTGAAGCCGGCCTCGCTGAGCAGATGGCGGATTTTGCTGGAACGGTCGTCGGAAAGCAGGCCGTTGAACCGCTTGGTGCCGTAGGTGTCGAAACTGAAGAATGGCACTTGGTTGTGGAGCGCGACGACGATGGGGTGCATGTTGTAGCCCACGTAGGCGGAAGCGTGCTTGATGAGTGCATACCAGTCGGTGGGCGACAAGGGGAGCCTGACCGTATGGGGCAGTGTGCCGAAGCTGTCGGCATGGGAGAAAGGCAGCAGTACGCATTCCTTGCCGTCTTTCAGGGCCAGCTCTTGGAATTTGTCGATCCATGACTGCGGAACCGTGGCGCTGCCGTCGGGGAATGTCAGCAGGATGTATTTTTCGGGCAGATTGTATTTCCGGATGATTTCATCCTTGCCGGGAATCCATTCTCCGGCATTGTCGTTGAGTGCAAAGACGGGATCAGGAGTCACTTCGGGTTTCAGGCGGCCGCTGGTGAGGTGCTCCATCATCTGTCGGGTCCAGGTGTCTCTCACGGAGAGGTATTTGTAGCGCACGACCCTTGCTGCCATTTGCTGGCGCAGATTATGGGGAATCAAACGGTATCTGGAATCCTGGCACGAGACAGACATGGCTGCCACGGGAATGTTGCGCGACAGGAAGTCTTCCCATGTGGCCCAGAAGGGGTTGGGGTATTCACGGTCCTCAGTGTTGGGGATGATTCCGATGATAGTGCGGCATGGGAAGACGATGCGCTCCAGCAGGGGATGGTGCTGAGCCACGGCATCACTACCGATGATGACAGCTTCGATGCCGTTTTCCTCGATTGCCTGGGCCACGTCTTTTGAATTGCGACACATACGGGTCTCCTCCCATAGCCGTTGACGGGTGGCGATTTGCTCCTGAAATTGAGAAGCGGGAACACGCTGCCGGTAATAGTCCTCAAGGTTTTGGGGAGTCCAATTGATGACAATTGGATGGTGACCATGTTTTGTCAGGTAGCCGTAGGTGGACAGCAACTGAAGGGTAGCTCCGAAGTTACATGCCGAATGATATGCCAACAAGCCTATTTTCATACACTATAAACGCACTAAAAAGAACTTTATTGCTTATAGGTCCTTGAATAATAGCCGTGCGCCATAGAGATGCCAGCGATAGGAAGGGGGAATCCATGCACGGGTGGTGAGCAGGTTGCATCGGTTGCGGTGGTCGAAGCCTCCACCGTTGACGGTGATGTTCAGTCCGTCGGAAAGATAGAAGTAGGCTCCGAAGGCCTCGTTGCTGGTGATGTCCTTATTGAATGCTATCCCGAACGATATGCCTTTGGATTCGTTGTCGTCTATCAGCTTGCTTACCCAGCAGTTGGTGCCCCGGCCATCAACAAGTGTTCCGTTGTCATCATTCGTAATGCTGAAGGGCGGATGGTATGGCTGATAGGCTCCCTGACATGCCGCTATGCGGTAGTGGCGCATGTTGCTGCACACGTAGAGTTGGCGGTTGAGGAATGTGATGTCGGGCAGGTAGTGCCATAGGTTACCCACGATATTCTCTATCCAGCGGTATCTCATGGGATTGCGTTCGCGGGGCAGGAATCCTCTTTCGATGATGTTGGCGCGCCCCATATAGCTGAAATGGGGGGCGGGGCAGGTTTCGGTCCAGTTGGTTGATTGCGCACAGTTGCCTATAAAACAGTCTGTTGTGATGTCTATCGGCGGACCGTCGAAGGTATATACCGTGGTGTTTTGGTGGTCTTCGATGCCAGTGAGTTTGGCGAAGGTAAGAATGTTGCGCTGATCACCCTTGCAGATACAGATATTCGACCCGACGATCATCTTTTCAGTGGTGCGCCGTTTGCATTCCATGGTGTTGGTGTGGTTCTTGGCGGTCGTGGCATAGTAGTTCATGTCGGTATCCCATTCTTTCTCGATGGGTTGCTGGTAGTCGGAGATACCGTGTCCGAAGATTGTACCGGTATTTCGGCAGCCGAACTCCACGGCAATTAGGGTGAACAGCATGTCAACGGTGCGCATGTCGTAGAGGGTATATTGCTGTCCGCGTCGTTGTGCCGCATCGAGAAATTGCTGGGCGGTGATATTTGATGTCGGGATAACATTGGCAACAGACCGCAGCAGGCTGTCTTCGCCCATATATCCCTCGAAGGCTGAAACATAGACGGCATCCAGTTCTCTCCCGTCCTCAATAAAGGCAGGATGGGGCTTGTCGCCTTTCCCGCAAACGACCCGGTATTCGTAGCCGTCCTTCACATATCTCTCCACATAGAATTTCGGTATCCTGACGAACACGTCGCCGTTGCTGCCGTCAAGGGCAAAGGCGGGATCATCGTCGAAGGTTATGACGGTCTTCCCTCCCTGTCTCTTTATGTTGCACCGTTTTATCCCGCTCCATGGATACACCTGATCAAAATCAGAAATGCCTTCCACCCTTCCGACTCCGAAACGGGCTCTCAGACCTTCGGCATCAAAGCATCGCTCGCCCAGGTCGTAGGGGTTGTCGGTCTGCCATCTTACGCCGTAGCGCATGCCGGTTGTGTCTGTGACTTCCTGGGGAATCCAGACTTCGAATTCTTCTTCCTGGTTCTCTCCCCATGGGAGTTCATCGGAACAGGAAATGAAGAGCGCACTTATCAGGAGAAAGAGGATTCTGCTCATGGATACAAACCTAAATCATAAATCTTGTTATATTCAAACCCATCGGCCATCAGCAGCACTCCCTTGGTGCCTCCTGTGCGGCCTCCGATGAAACAATTACAACGGGTCAGCAGATAAATGGCCGCCAGATAGCTCATGGCATCTTCGTGGCGGTTTCTTTCGCTCAGTTGTTTTTCCTTCTCTTGTGCCAAATAGCAGTCGCCGTTCATGTGCGAGCCGCTAATCCGCTGCTGGGGGAGGCAGATCAGTTGCCGTCCGAACGCTTGCTGGAAGCGTTCTACGATGTCTTGGTCTTCCGTTGCGAGAAACACGTAGTCGCAATGGTAGGATTTCATGGCCTTTTTCACATCATTGACGACTTCCGCTGTAGAGGGCTGTACAGGATGGCCTTTAGGACGTATGGCTGTATAGTCGGTGCCTCTGCACAATACGCCTAAGATTCTTGCACCCTGCGGGAAATATTGCTCCCTGATGGTCTCAAGATGTGCCTTGGCCGTTGGGTTGATTCTTATGTACTGATGGAAAATACCATGAAAAAATTTAATGCGTTCAGGTGAGTTGTAGAATTCCTCCTGTCCCATCAGGTATTCAGGCTGTGGGGATGGCTGCTGGTTGCTGATAATGATATTCTGGCTGTGGCGTATGTCTTCAAGGGCGTAGCCTGCCGGCTGTTCGAAGAAATCCTCCCAAAGATTACTCTTGTGCAAGTCATTGGGATTGGTGTATTGCGTGAGGTGGTTCTTGAAGTCAACCACAGGTATATAGTGATGGTCTATGGCATAGGCAATATGCATGACAACCTTGTTTACCAGCCAGAAGAGCCCACCTGAGACATCTTCGAAACCGATGACGTAGAATGTCTTGTCAGGATTGTCTGTGCCCAGTGAAAGGTGCCTTTCCCGACCTTTCCATCGGCTATAGAGGTGATAAGCCCATCTGCCCAGACGGGTCTTGTCTGTGAGGATTGATACAATGCCTTTGGGATTCATGGGTTCGTCTTTTTGATAAATGTATTCTTTATGTCGGCAAAGTTCCTCCATCCTGTAAATATCGCCTTCAGTTGCATCTTGAACATATACTGGTAGGAGGGGATAAAGGCGTGGATAATAAATCCGGCAACGACTTGGGTGATGATGGCGACCACAGCAACACCGATGATGCCGTACCTGGGTATGAACAATAAATTAAGCAGAATGCAGATGACACATCCGCTAAGGCTTCTCAGCACGAAATACTTCTGCTTACTATCTATAATCAGTATCTGACCGGAAACAATATTCAGTGCTACGGCTATCACCTTGAATGACAATATCTGAAGCGGGAATACGGCAGGAGCATACGACATGCCGAACGTGAGCGTAACACACCAGTACGACAGCAGGCTCATGACAATTGCAATGAAAAAGCAAAGCCATACGGTGATGTTCAGGAACAATTGTGCTTGTTGCTGGTAACGCACTTGGTCTTCCTGCTTTATGCGTACCAAAATAGGGCTTATCGCCTGGATGATAACCGTAGGTACATAAATGAGAACCTCTACAAACTTGGAGGCCACAGAAAAGTATCCCACAGATGATTTGTCGATCATATTGCCTATCATTACCTGATCAATCTGAAGGAATACGGTTGCTGCGGCACCTGAAAGCAGCAGAGGAAAAGAGTGCCTGAGCATAGCGGAAGCCCAATGGCGGCTAAATTTCCATGATGTCAGTTTCCCTATTTTCTTGTGATAGACGTAAACATAACCTTCAGCCAAGATGATGGCATCAAAGACGAGCATGATGACAAACCAGATGAGCGGTGCCTTCAAGAAAAGCAGGATTACTTTAATCAGGCATGAAAGAATCGTGCGGAATATTCCCACCTTCACAATATATTCATTCTGTACGATGGAGGTGAAATAATTGCGGATGACATCGAATGGTGTCATCATGACAGTAAGGGAGTAGATGGATATCAACAACGTCGTTTGACGGTCGGATTCGTTGAGGAAGGCAATGCAAGAGACAACAACGACCGTAAGGATAGAGAGGAAGAGGCGTAGGATAAACGTAGTCCCGATAATCATGTCCTTTTCTTGTGTGTGTTTCGACTCCTCACGTATCTCGATATTCTCGAACCCGAATGTAGCCAGGATGAGGAAAAGGCTTACAAAACTGATGACATAGTTCATCAGTCCATATTGTTCAGGTCCTAGATAGCGTGCCACAAAAATCCCAACCAGCAGCGCACTGAGCATATTGGTGATTTTGCCGATTAATGCCCATGAGACATTAGAAGCAATGATCTTCCGGTTTTCTGAAATTGAGTCGTTGTTGATCATACTGTTCCTGTCTTTTGGTTACCATCAGGGAGCAAACTGCTCGCCTGGAAGTTTTCTATTTGGTTCCTGGCTATGATATACCCCCATGTAAGCATAAATAGGCTTGCCCAGTAATAAATGATAATATGAGACACCATGGATTGTATGAAGAATATGGTGTAAGACATTACCATGGATGGGGCGTAGCGGGATCGCGATAAAATCATCTTAACGGTATAAAACGTGATGCTCAGGAATGCTGCAATATACAACATGGTGCCAATCAATCCATAATCGTAGGTGACTTCAAGTAGATCGTTATGGGCTGAGAGCTGAAGTCGTGAATCCCTTAATACCGCATTATAGCCGTTGCCCACCATAAGGCTGCCGGTGTTTTGACCGGTGATCAGGGCTGCGGTATGCTCCCAGACTTCTAATCTGCCGCTCCCTTGGTCCTTCTCGATATTTTCGAATCGCTCAAAGATATTCTCACGTCCTGAATCTCTGCTTCCTAGATAGACAAATAAGAAACCGATGGCCATGATAGTGACCAGGCTTCCGACAAATGACTTCACATTAAATCTGTGATTGACGTATTGCCTGACAAATATGAAGCAAAACAAAGAAATGCCAAGAGCAAGCACACCTGAGCGCTTCATGGACAGGAACAAAGTGAAAACGACTATGACGGTAGCTGAAATCTTAATCAGCTTTGAATTGAAAGTCAAGATCAGAGGAAGCAGGTAAAGCAGATAAAACGCAGAACCGATATGGGCTAAAGACAGAAAATTAATCTCTCTGAAAATAGATATGTATTGAAGCAGAAGGAAGAAGAACATCAGCAAGAATGTGAACTTCTCGCTTTTTTCATATTCCGACTGAATGGTGGAATTGTATGACGAGAGGAAGACAATCATTGGAGTTAGCGTCATGGAAACGTTGAAGACGAGATCCGTGATTGTAGTCTGATTGCCAAACACAATGGGGATAAAACACCAGAAAAAAAACAGCATATAGAGACTGGTCGGTAATGGCGGTTTGTACAGCTTGTATCCTGGAAAAGCCAATTTTACTGCTGAAAACAGCCAAAACAATAATGTGAGTACGACCAGTGGCCGGGAGAAAGCAGAATCTTCCACACCGCTTTGTGATGCGCGCATATTCAATGACTCAGAAATAGTCAGAGCAAATATAGCGCATAAGAAATATATGTTGGTAAGTCGGGAGACCTTAATTCTCATGGCCGGTTCAATCGAAACTTATTACTTGTCTTTCATATATTCCTTCAGTAGAATATAACCTGCAGTTCCAAAAAATGATAGAATGAGCATTATTAGTACGAAAATCATCCGTTTGGGACCTGAAGGCTTAATGGGAACAGAAGAGCCTTTAATCATGGTGAAGGCCGGTGTGCGTTCCTGAACTTTGGCCTTGGCCGCCTGATACTGGGTGACCATCGCCGTGTAGTTGTTATACTTCAGCTGCATGTCGTTCTCCAAGTCGTTCTGCTTGGCGCGGTAGCTCTCCAGAATGACCTCGCTGTTGGCATCGGCATAACTTCCGTAAAGGCGACGAGCCTTTTCGTAACTGGCTTTGGCATCTTCCATCAGTTTCTTGTAGTATTCCAAGTCGTTACGGGCTTTACTGGTGCGGTATTCGGTGATGAAGGATTGCAGCCTGGTTCGTACAGAATCTGCCAGCGTTTTGCATATCAGCGCATCCTGCGCTTTGGTGTTGATGGAGATAACACCTGTTTTTTTGTCGATATTGAGTGTGATGTTTTTACGGATAACTTCGGCAATGCCATCGTCGATTTTTGATAGTTGATAAGGGTTAAACTGCTTGCCTCCCTTGTTCCCAGGCTCGTCTTTGGACGAAAACAGCTTCTTGAGTGGAGCCATCGCTTTGGTCCACCAAGGATGCTTCTGGTATTTTTTCAGGTACTCATAGTAGGTAGTCTTTATTTCGCCGTCCTGACTTTCCACCTGGATGTTGAAGAGGTCCGTGACAAACTTGTTGTCATCCATCAGGTTGGGGTAGAGCAAGGGAGTGATGGCGTCGGTGGTCTGCATGTCGCCGAGGTCGATGCCGAAAGAAGATGCGATGGAACCTAATGTTCCACCCGACATGGAGTTCTCCATCTCCGGTGCCATCTTCGTATCGGAGGTATAGGTGCGCGGTATGCAGATGATATATAGGCATGAGAGGATAAAGACAATAGGAAGAACCTTCACGAAAAGCATCTTCCGCTGCCATATCTTCTGAAACATCAGGCGGAGGTCGATGACCTCCAGTTCTTTATTTTCGCTCATAGTCGTTCTTTGTTATTTCAGCACGTTGGCAATGGTGGCAATCATGGTCGCAATAGAGGCGGCACCTGTGCCGAGACTGATGGTCTCAGCAAGGCTCATACGGGTACGTGACTTGCGGGGAACCACGATTTCACAGCCGGGCTGGGGCTTGGCTCTATGGCTTACCTTGGCTACCTTGCCGTTCATGTAGATGATGTATGCGTTGCGCTTCTTGGCATCACTGGAGAAACCGCCGGCCTGGTCTATGTAGTAACTGGTGCTCTTGCCTTTCTCGTAGGCCACGGTGTTGGGATACATCACCTCACCGTTGATTTTTACCGTTCCGTTGTATTGGGGCACGATGATGCGGTCGCCTTCGCGGAGTTCCACGTCTTCATCGCCACCGGGGTTGGCCAGTGCCTTGTCGAGGTCGATACCCACGTAATAGGTGCTGCCGATATTAAACTTCTGAAGATCAGTTGTTGCGGTGTTAATCTGGCTCAGAGCTGAGGCGTTGTTGCTGGAAGCAATCTCCTTCAAGCGGTTGTTCTCTGCTTCTTCGCGCTGCTTTCTCAACACTTCTTCCATTCGGAGACGTTCGGTCTCGTTGATACGGCGCTCCAGACGGGCTCCCTTCACGTAGGCCAGGTCGTTGACACCACCGGCTGCCTTGATGAGGTCGCTTAGGCGTGACTTGCGCTTCGAAAGGGTGTAGGTGCCGGCGAACATTACTTCGCCTGTAACTTCTACATTCTGCTGCTTGTTGAAGCCTGGGCTCTTGCGTACATATACTTCGTCGAATGGTTCGAGTTTGAATCCGCTCTCACCATCGATGACAAATCCGTCCTTGAGTGCGAAACTATAGGTGCGGGCGATGATGGAATCGGTTGTTACAGCTTTCGGATTGATGATGCGGCGGGCCACGTCCACTTTGACGGTGGAGGCTGTCTGCTTCAGACCGCCAGCCTGGAGCACAAAGTCTTCCAGTGTTTCGTTGGCCGCATATTTATAGATGCCAGGATAGTGTACTTCACCGTGGATGGTGATGGTCTGTTCCTCCATCATTTCCTGTTTGGTGGGGATGAAGAGTACGTCGTTGGGCTGCAAAGGGATGTCAGGCACGTTGCCGTTCATGATGCCTTCTACGTCAACGGGTACTACTTCAAGCGTGCGGTCTGGTCTCATGCGATGCATCACGGCATGGGCTGTGAAGGCTTCTTCCTTCAAGCCTTCCGCGCTTTCCAGGAGGGTGCGCACACTGTTGATTTGTCCGCCTACCTGATACATGCCCGGGCGGAATACGGCACCCTTGAGTTCCACCATGTTGCTATAGCGCTCAAGGATGGAATCCACGGCTACGGAATCCTGATCGGCCAGATGGAATGAACTGAAGTCAAACTCTTCCACACTATGAACGGAATACTCACGACCAGTCTTGCGGATCAGACGAACCTGCTTGGTATAGGCATCACCCGAGAATCCTCCAGCGTATTTGAGCAGGGAGGCTACACTCTCATTCTTGCGCATCTCATAATACATCGGGCGCTTCACTTTACCCGTGATATTGACGAGGCAGTCGTAGGGGCCAACCACGATGACGTCGTTGTCGGCCAAGCGGACGTTACCGGTGAGCTTGCCGTTCAGAATGTAATCGTAGATGTCAACCACCGTGACAAGGCGGTTCTGTCGATACACCTTGATGTTACGGAGCGTTCCCAGATCGTTAGTTCCACCAGCCATATAGAGGGCATGGAACACGGTGGCAAAGGCAGAAAGGGTGTAGGTGCCGGGCGTCTTTACTTCACCCATCACGTTAACCATGATGGTACGTGTCTGGCCTACGGTCAGTTTTATCTGACTGCTGCTATAGCGTGACCCCAGCGTGGAACGCAGATGGGCGTTAGCCTGACTGACGGTCATACCACTCACGTTGACAGGTCCGTAGCCTTCGATGGTGATGGTACCATCGGGTGAGACGGTGCTTTGTACGGTCTTTTGCGAAGCCCCGTAGATATCAATAAACACGGCATCGCCTGGGCCTAAACGGTAGTTCTGCGGGGTGGCAATGTTCATGTTAGGTTCGAACGAGAGTTCCTTGTTGTTGAAGATGTCGCGGCCAAAGACTTTTTTCTTGTTCTTGTCGCGCTCGGCAATCAGTTGCTCAAGCAAGGCTGTGGAGTCGGGGATAAAACCATTCATTTCCTGCTGCATGAGAATCCAGTCGGGATTGGTCTCGTCATAGACAATCGGGCCAGTCTGTTGGGTGAGGTCCTGTATGCGATATTGAGGTAAGGTCTGGCGCTGGTCTGTATAATCCTCGCGCGTCTTTCCGTTGCGCTGCCGTGAACGGTCGTCGGTAGGCTGCGTATCGGCGGAAAGGTTTCCCAATCCCTTGCTCTTGACCTCACGTTCATACTTGTTGCGGACACGGCGTATCTGCTGGATATCCACACCCCGTTGCATCAGTTGGGTCACAATCTGCTGGTTGGAAGTTCCTGCGGCATGCTCTTTGACAACGAACTGCATGATCTGTTCATCGGTCATCGATGACTGCGCAAAAGCGGTCAATGCGAAAAGTGCCGCGAGGCAGGAAAGAATGATATATCTCTTCATAAACTGTTACATATTTAATATATAACCCCAAAAGGCTGCTTTTATTGCAAAAAGCGCACAAAGGTAGTTAAAATTTTCGGTTTTCCCTTGCAATATCGGAAAAAAACGCTAAATTTGCAACTTGAAAACATACTATAGAAGGGGATGACTGGATTTGACAGCAGGCCGAGATGGTATGTAAGCACGCGGAGCGTTGGCTAGTGGCTCCTTAATCCTACGAGTCATCAAAATTTATCTGGCAACAACAACTATGCTCTCGCTGCCTAATCGAAGTACAGTAGATTACTGGCTTAATTCTGTCACTAGGTGATAGAACGAGACGTCGCTCAGATGCCCTTTTTCCGAGGCGTTCTGGTCAAGCGGCGCAGCAATTTCGGGAATAGTCGGCGGCGGCCTCGCACCGCAGATGAAATTTTAGAGGATAAGGCTGTGGTTGGTGGCCTGGGTCTTGCCGCAGCACGAAAATGAAGGCCAGGATAAGCGTGTAGAAAGCGTATGGTTTCCCTGTTTGGACGAGGGTTCAACTCCCTCCATCTCCACTGACAGATTCTGGAGCCCATCTCTTGCAGGTGGGCTTTTTTTATGATTACCCATTCGGATGGCTGAAGAGGGAAAACGGTTTTGGAAGAAAGACGACATGCAGTGGTTCGTGCTCAGGGTGAAATGGGTTCCGGTGGAACGGCTTGAGCAACTGCTGAAGGATGAGGGTGCTGAAACCTTCGTCCCGCGCCGTTATATGTTGAGAACTGACCCTCGCGGACGGAAACATCGTGTGTTGAAGAATGTGTTGCCCGAATTGGTTTTCGTACATAGCACCTATAATTTCCTGCAGCCTTTTAACAAGAAAGTTCAGGCTAAATATGGCCTGGCAGTCTCTTTTTGTAAGTTGCGGGACGGTGAACAGAATCATGTGATGGTCGTGCCAGACCGCCAAATGAATCCTTTCATCAAGGCCGTAACCGAGATGGGAGAACGCATCACTTACCTTCAACCCAATGAATTGGAATTGCAGAAAGGAGATCTGGTACGTGTGCACGGCGGGCCGCTTAACGGTCAGATAGGCGAAATCATGAAGCTAAAAGGCAAGCGGAAGAAGCGTCTGGTGCTGCGCCTGATGGATTTTGCCGCGATTTCCGTCAGTACGGTGGAACCTGAATATGTAGAACTCCTAACCCCCGATGAGTTATGATAGCGTCAATACTTGTGATACTGCTGACAGCCATTGCGCCCGTTGCACTGCTGATGTGGTGGGTGAACAGGAAGGACAGTACTCGTCCCGAACCTGTGAAGATGCTGGTGAAGGGTTTCTTCTACGGATTGGTTTCCGTATTCCTTTCTCTGGGCTTTTCGATGGGAATCAATGAGATGGGGCTCAGTTTCGCCGACAGCACCTCGCTTGAAGGACAGATTGCGGAGGCTTTCTTCGGGGCTGCCTTGCCTGAAGAGGTGGCTAAGTTGATCATGCTTTGGCTCTTGTTGCGCCGCAACAAGTATTACGACGAGTATTTTGACGGCATCGTTTATGCTGCCTGCATAGGTCTGGGCTTTGCAGGCTTTGAGAATATCTTCTATCTGGTAGGCGAGAAAGACTGGCTCTCCATCGGTGTGGTGAGGGCTTTCGTTTCCGTGCCGGGCCATTTATGTTTTGCCGTGGCTATGGGCTATTTCTATTCTCATTGTAAGTTTGGCGTGCATAAGAACGCATGGACTTACATCTGCGTACTCCTTGTCCCGGTACTTGCCCATTGGATTTTCGATGCGCTGCTGATGGGAGCCGGCGTGGTAAGCGACACGATGAGCCTTGTCTTCGTTGTCGTGTTCAGTTTCTTCCTCCGTTTCCTCTATTATCGCACGATGCACAGGATTCACAAATTGGAGGATATGTAAACCCCAAGCATCGCTATTCTTCGTCTGTCAGATCTTCCAGTTGCTGGTCGTCTGAACGTGGAATGCGTTCATCGTCTTTGGCACCCAAGGCAACAATCTTTCGTGCCGGTGCGAGCATGTTCTGACGGCCGTTGAATAGATCGTCACATTCCTTATAGCGCTTCTCAACGGCTTCAATGCTTTTGCCCAAGTCGGCGTAGCGCTTGCAGAACAGTCCTACACGCTTGATAAGTACTTCGGCATTCTTATAGACTTCTTCCTGATTCTGTGTCTGGTCAAACTGAGTCCAGGCCATCTTGATCATGCGCAGGATGACGGTGAGGTTGAGTTCACCGGCTATACATACATTCTTCTTCAGTGCCTCCGTCCATAAGGTGGGATCGCTTTGCATGGCTGCCTGGAATGCTCCCTCAAAGGGAACGAACATAATCACGAAGTCGATACTGGAATGTTGTTTGGGGAGATATTTGTTATAGTTCTTGGCAGCCAGTTCGTCCACATGCTTTCGCATACTGTCGAGATGTTGTTTCAGGGCGATGTCGCGTTCCGTGTCATCGTTGGCATTCACGAAGCGTTCATAAGCCGTAAGCGATACCTTGGAATCGATGATGGCATCTTTCTGGTCGGGGAAATGCAGAATCACGTCGGGGCGCATGCGTTGTCCGGTGTCTTCATTGAAGATCGTTTCGCCCGTATCGCTTTTCATCGTCACTTGTTCCTCATAGTCGCGGCCCTTGCGGAGTCCGGCATTATCGAGAATGACCCCCAGCACCTGTTCGCCCATGCTTCCCTGAAACTGCGTGTTATGAGTCAAGGCGTTCGTCAGTCGCGAAGCCTCGTTGCCTATTTCCTGGGCTCGCTCCAGCATGTTGCGGATTTGTTCCTTCACGCTGGCCGTATTTTCCTGGGCCTTGTCGCGGGTGGTCTGCACGAGAAGATGCAGTTCTGCCAATTTCTCCTTGAGCGGATTCACGACTCCCTCCATCGCCTTGGAGTTATTCTCTTCTAATTCTGCCGAACGTGATTTCAGGAGTTGCTGAGTCACGTTAGTCATCTTTTCCTGCATCATCTGCATCTGCTGTTGCAGTTGGGCGTTCATTAGTTCCTTTTGTTCGCGGATGCGCTCAGCCGATTGCTCGCGGAGTTCCTGTATGCGGACATCGGCTTCACGGTTTTGTTCCTCCAGATGCTCCTGACTTTCCTTTTGCACCCTTTCCATCTGTTGCATGATCAGTTCTGCCTCCTTGGATTTGGCAGAGAGGTCCATGTTCAGTTGCTCCCGTTCGTGAAGAAGACGGGTGACTTTCCTGTTGAAGACAATCCATGTGAGGATGGCTCCTGTAAGCAGTCCGATAATAGCCAATAGAATTTCCATGCCGCGAAATTACAAAAAAAAATCAAAATGTTTGCGGATTCTCGAAATAATTGTGTAATTTTGTAGGCAAACAACTATGCTATCAACTATTACAAAGGAAAAATGCTATGGATATCATAACACAAGAGAACTTCAACCAGAAATACCTGGACAGCATTGAAGTAAAACAGATAGACCATTTCGTCTGCAAGGAAATGGGGCGGCAGATACATCGCTACATCAAGGGTATGTCGGGCCGCAAATGCATCATGGAAAAATTCGAGGAGACGCTCTCCACCCTCTCTGTTCCCGAAAAGGAAGAGGCTATTGCCAGATATATCGACCTGAACCGCAAAAGTATCAGCGGTCTCGACTTCAAGGTGGTGCTGGCACGTGCCGTTGCGAATTATTGCGACACTTTCGACTATATGCTCTCTTTCATCAACAACCGCGAGAAGATGCAATTCTATCTGGACCGCATCCTTTCCAAGTATATCCGGTTCCACACCGTGTTTGAGAAAGACGGCAAGTTCGGCATCAAAGACCATGAAGGGAAAGTGCTGGTGAGTGCCAGTTATGATTTTCTGCGCACTTGTTATACCTACGTGGATGATCTGGTCATGATGCCTATCATAGCCCAGAAAGACGGCAAGATGGGACTCATTCTGCCCGACCGTCATGATACCGTAGTGGCAGATTTCATCTATGATGATATCTCCCTCCGGGATGAATATCCCTATTTTGAAGCCAAAAAGGGCAGAAAAAAAATCCTGTTGAACGATAAAGGTGAAATAGTATGAACACAAACAACCATAATAATTATTGCGTAATCCTGGCTGGAGGAAAAGGGCGCCGTCTTTGGCCATGCAGCCGTGAAAAACAGCCTAAACAGTTTCTCGACTTCTTTTCAACGGGGCGCACTTTGCTGCAGTCCACTTTTGACCGCATCACCAAGATCATCCCTCCCGAACGTGTGCTCGTCAGCACGAATATGGAGTATCATCATCTCGTGCAAGAACAGCTTCCTGATCTTCCTGAAGTAAATATCCTCCCTGAGCCTATCTATCGCAACACGGCTCCCAGCGTGGCATGGGCCTGTCATTGGGTTTATGTGAAAGACCCCGATGCCAACCTGCTTGTTGTGCCCAGCGATCAGGCCGTGTTCAAGGAAGAGGCTTTCCAGCAGAATATGCTGAAAGGTCTGGAACTTGTGGAACAGTTCGACCATCTGCTCACGATGGGTGTGAAGCCTTCGCGTCCCGAGCCGGGTTATGGCTATGTACAGTTGGGCGACCAGACGAATCAGGATGATGTGTGGCGTGTGAAGTCTTTCACTGAGAAGCCCGACCGCGAATTTGCAAAGATGTTTATGGAAAGCGGCGAGTTCCTGTGGAACACAGGTATCTTTCTTTCCAATATAAGATACCTGCGCTCATGTATGTTCAAGGTGCTGCCTGTGGTGATCCGAGGTCTTGAGGAAAATGGTCATTCCTATACACCCGAGGAGGAGCGTGCTTTCATCCAGAAGAGTTTCCCCTCTTATCCTAACCTTTCCATCGACTATGGCATCTTGGAGAAGAACGAGAATGTATATGTGATGAAATGCGATTTCGGATGGGCCGACCTCGGCATGTGGCACAGCATCTACGAGAGTTGGGCCAAGGGTGAGGGCGACAATGTGGTAATCGATTCGAAAGTGATGCTCGACGACTGTAGCGGCAATATCATAAAATTACCCGCTGACCACGTGGGCGTGATCAACGGGTTGGAGAATTATATCGTTGCCGAGAAAGACAACGTGCTGCTTATCTGCCGGAAAGAAGACTCAAGTGCACTCGTTCGCAAGTATATCAGCGAGGTGCAGATTCGTTTCGGCGACGAGTTTATTTAAACTCAGCACGTATCTTGCTTGCTATCTCTTGGAACTCGGCTTCGCTGAGTTCCAATTTTTTGCGGCGGAAATCAGCGTCACCTTCCGTTTGCATGGGGATGAGGTGGATATGGGCATGGGCTACTTCCAGGCCAAGCACAATCTGTGCCACCTTCTTGCAGGGGAAGGCTTTCTTGATGGCGATGGCTACGCGCTTGGCAAACTGCTGATAGCGGGCCAGTTCGTCATCGTCCATGTCAAAGAAGTAATCCACTTCGCGGCGCGGAATCACCAGCGTGTGACCCTTCACCAGCGGGTTGATGTCAAGAAAGGCATAGAACTCCTCGTTCTCAGCGCATTTGTAGCTGGGAATCTCGCCAGCGGCAATCTTACTGAAAATATCCATAATCTTTTACGTTGTTAAGATGTTGTGATGTTAATATGAAATGCTCTCAATGCGAAGCTTGATGGTGCCGCGTGGAATCTTCACTTCCACCTCGTCGCCCACCTTATGGTTGAGCAGTCCCTGCGCAATAGGTGTGCTGATGGATATCTTGCCCTCACGGAGATTGGCTTCGCTCTCCGAGACAATCGTATAGGTCATGCGGGCCTTGTTGGCCAGGTTGGTCATTTCCACCTTACTCATAATCTGCACAGAGTCGGCACTCAATCGGCTGGTGTCAATGATTTTGGCCTCGGCCAACGTCATCTTCATCTCGGCAATCTTTGCCTCCAGTTTTGCCTGTGCCTCCTTGGCTGCGTCATACTCAGCGTTCTCGCTGAGGTCTCCTTTGTCGCGCGCTTCGGCAATGGCAGCCGATGCCTTCGGACGCTCTACGCTTTCTAATCTCTGCAGTTCGGCCACGAGCTTGTCATAGCCTTCTTGTGACATGTATGCCATAGTTCTATTTCCTTGTTTTTAGTTATTTCTTTAAGTTTTAAGAGCGGATAGAAAAAACTAAGAATTCCGACATCTTTCTCAATGTCGGAACTCTGTTGTATGTTTTATTATCCGTTTGCAAAGATAGTAAGTTTTTTTGAAACATCCAAGCTTTTCCCCTTAAAATTACATCCTGAGGAATGTTTTTCCCGAAAAAATTTGGTGGTTTCGCGGAAAAGCATTACTTTTGCACCGCAATTACAAGCATGGGGGATTAGCTCAGTTGGCTAGAGCGCTTGCATGGCATGCAAGAGGTCATCGGTTCGACCCCGATATTCTCCACTTTTAAAGCCTTCCCAATCAGGGAAGGCTTTTTTGTTTCTGTCTTGTCATTGTCCTCCCAGCCGTGAAAAGAATTCTATCACTTCTTCCCATGTCTTGAAGGTGTCGTCACCGAAATGCAACTGAGTGCCCATAAAGTCCTTGCAGGGCGCGGCATCTATCAGATAGTCACCCAGCAGCAGGTTTCGCTGGTTGGTGAAGATGAGGTGCCCGAATGCAGGCACGGCAACCGTTTCTTTTGTCCATTCCTGTACATCTTTTATATAATCCGGATCGTACGACGGACTTGGGGCAACGATGTAGAGATTGTAGGATTCCAGCAGATACTTGACAGCCTTCATTGCTGATGAGCGCTGCTGTCCACGATTGTCGCGCAAGGCGTCGATGGCAATGTAGATAACGGGCCTTTCCCTGCCTTCCTGGCGGTCGTCAATCCATCGGATAACGGGGATGACGGCCTCAGAGAACACACGGTCGTTCATGCGGTGCTCGCCATGAAACCAGATACCTCGCTCATAATGTTCCTTGAAAACTGGGTAGGTGTGTACCAACGGATCCTCGTCGCCGAAGAGCCCCCACACTTCCCCTTTGTCTTCTACTTCGGCGAAGCATTGTTCCTGAACCGCCCTGTATTCCTTCACCATCGCCTTCGTGACAATAAACTCCTGCACGCCGTCTTCGCGCGGGTTCAGGAAAGTCTGCTTGCCTATCATGCCATGGGCCCCCATCGTGTCGGCTATCTGGAAGGCCGGATTCACCAGTATGCGGTCGGTGCCATAAAGCTGCTCGGCATACATGCCGCCCATCGAAGTGCCGATGATGAGGTCGGGTTGCTCTTCTTCCTGTTTCCGGTGGAGTAGGGCGATGGCCTCATGGGGATCTACGGGCAGGTCGAATGCCACCACGTTTGCTTCGGGCAGCATCTCGCGCAGACGGGTCACCGTGCCGCTTCGTGCTGATGATCCGAAACCGTGCACATACATGATTTTTTTCCCCTTCATCAGTCCGGGGTATTGTTTGATATATGGATTCTCCATGATGATTCAGTCAATAAGATGGGTTCAGGCTTCAATCTTGCGGTATCTCACGCGCTTCGGTTCTTCGCGTCCCAGACGCCGCAACTTGTTCTCTTCGTATTCCGAGTAACTGCCTTCGAAGAAGAATACGTTGGAGTCGCCCTCAAAGGCCAGGATGTGTGTGCAGATACGGTCCAGGAACCATCGGTCGTGGCTGATGATGACCGCGCATCCGGCAAAGTCTTCCAATCCTTCTTCCAGAGCCCGCAGGGTATTCACGTCGATATCGTTGGTAGGCTCGTCGAGCAGCAGCACGTTGCCCTCTTCCTTCAAGGCCAGGGCCAGCTGCAGACGATTGCGCTCACCGCCAGAAAGGACGCCGCATAGTTTCTGCTGGTCCACGCCTGCGAAGTTGAAACGCGACAGGTAGGCTCTTGCATTCACGTCGCGGCCTCCCATCCGCAGCAGTTCGTTGCCGCCTGAAATCACTTCATATACGCTTTTCTTGGGGTCGATGCTCGTGTGCTGCTGGTCCACATAGGCCAGTTTCACCGTCTCGCCCACTTCGAAGGTTCCTGCATCGGGCTTTTCCAGTCCCATGATGAGGCGGAAAAGAGTAGTCTTTCCGGCACCGTTCGGACCTATCACGCCTACGATACCGTTAGGGGGCAACATGAAGTTCAGGTCGTCGAAGAGCAGCTTTTCGCCGAAGGCTTTCTTCACGTGCTGGGCCTCAATCACCTTGTTGCCCAGTCGTGGGCCGTTGGGGATGAAGATTTCCAGCTTCTCTTCCTTCTCCTTGACCGTCTCGTTAAGCAGCCGGTCGTAACTGTTCAGACGGGCCTTGCCTTTGGCTTGACGGGCTTTCGGTGCCATGCGCACCCATTCCAGCTCACGCTGCAGGGTCTTTCGTCGCTTGCTTTCCTCCTTTTCCTCTTGAGCCAGACGTTGTGTCTTCTGCTCCAGCCAACTGCTGTAGTTACCCTTCCAGGGGATACCTTCACCGCGGTCCAGTTCCAGAATCCATCCCGCAACGTGGTCCAGGAAGTAACGGTCGTGGGTGACGGCAATGACCGTGCCTTCATATTGCTGCAGATGCTGTTCCAGCCAGTCGATGGATTCGGCATCCAGATGGTTCGTGGGCTCGTCGAGCAGCAGCACGTCGGGTTTCTGAAGCAACAGGCGGCAGAGGGCAACGCGTCGGCGTTCGCCTCCGCTGAGATGCTCGCACAGTTGGTCTTCAGGCGGACAGCGCAAGGCATCCATTGCCCGTTCCAGCCGGCTGTCCAGGTTCCAGGCATCGGTGGCGTCAATGACATCCTGCAATTCAGCCTGTCGTGCAAACAGCTTGTCCATCTTGTCGGGATCTTCGTAATACTCGGGTAGCCCGAACTTCTGGTTGATTTCCTCATATTCGCGAAGTGTATCTACCACGTGCTGCACACCTTCTTGCACGATTTCCTTGACGGTCTTTGTCGGATCCAGTGGAGGATCCTGCGGCAGATAGCCCACCGAATAGCCCGGCGAGAACACCACTTCGCCCTGTGAGGGCTGTTCCAGTCCTGCAATGATTTTCATCAGGGTGGATTTTCCTGCACCGTTCAGGCCGATAATGCCTATCTTTGCCCCGTAGAAGAAGGATAGGTAGATGTTTTTCAGCACCTGCTTCTGGTTTTGCTGAATGGTTTTGCTCACCCCCACCATGGAGAAGATGATTTTCTTGTCGTCTGTTGTTGCCATTTGTATGATTGTTTTTATTTACGTATTCAGGTTGTCGGATTCTCTTTATGTCAGTTTGTATTCCACAAAAGCCTCCATGGCCTCATAACAGGCCAGTCCGAGGTCGTCGTAGAGTTTTGCCGTGCTGCGGTTGCGGTCTTCGGCGCGTTGCCAGAAAAGGCGTTCGTCGTTGCCCAGGAAGGGTGCACTCTCCATCTGGCTGGCATGTTTCAGGATAGCGTTGCGCTTGGCGCGCAGTTCTTCGGGGCTCATCGGCACGCACATCTCGATGTTCTCTATTTCCCATTCTGCCCATGCGCCGCGATACATCCAAACCCTGCAGTCACGCAGCCATTCCGCACCTTTCTGCTTCTCCTCTTGGAGCGCAGCCAATACGGCATCCGTACATTTGCGGTGGGTGCCATGCGGATCGGCAAGGTCACCGGCCACATAAACCTGATGGGGACGAACCTCGTTGAGCAAATCCTGTATGATGGCTACGTCTTTTTCTCCCATGGGAAGTTTCTCAATCCTGCCACTTTCATAGAAGGGAAGGTCCAGGAAATGTACGTGGCCCGGGGTTATATGGTTGTAGGTACAGGCCGTGCGGGCCTCTCCCCGCCGGATAAGTCCTTTGAGAATGAGAACATCACGCGAGTCAAAATCCCCTTCTTTCTTGTGCTTGAGGAACTGCTTGATTTCCTGGTATTTGCTGCGAATCACCTCATCTGCATTATTCCCGAACAGTTGGTTGAAGCCGTTGATGAAATGCATGAAGCGAGTCACCTCTTCGTCACCCACGGCTATATTCCCACTGGTCTCATAGGCAATATGTACATCGTGGCCTTGTTGCACCAATCTCCGAATGGTTCCGCCCATGGAAATCACATCGTCGTCAGGATGAGGGGAAAACACGATGACGCGTTTGGGATAGGGTGCAGCCCGTTCGGGCCTGTACGTGTCGTCGGCGTTTGGCTTTCCTCCAGGCCATCCTGTGATGGTATGTTGGAGATCGTTGAACACCTTGATGTTGGCGTTATAGGCAGAGCCGTAGAGTGCTAACAATTCGGAGAGCCCATTTTCGTTGTAATCCTTGTTGGTAAGCTTCAGCAGCGGTTTATGAATGGTCTGGCAGAGCCATACCAGTGCTGAGCGTACCAGTTTGTCTGTCCATGTACACGAAGTGACGAGCCAGGGGTGGATGATGCGCGTCAGTCTGGAGGCCGCCGATAGATCGATGACCGCATGGGCATCTTGGTGTGCCTGCAGGAATGAAGCCGGTATCGTGTCTGACATCTTTTCCTCTACGGTCTTTCGTATAATCTCCGCTTTTTCTTCTCCCCAGCCTGCCACGAAAACCTTCCGCGCCTTGAGAATCGTGGCGATACCCATCGTGATGGAACAGGGCGGCACCTTCTCGTTGTTGCCGAAACTGAGTGTCATCTCTTCCCGGGTGGTGTGGTCAATGAGGATGATGCGTGAGGTGGAAGTCAATACCGAACCGGGTTCGTTTGTAGCGATGTTACCCATTCTGCCGATACTTAGAAGCATAATGTCGATGCCTCCACAGTCCTCTATGCACTGCTCGTAGGCACGGCAGTGGTTCCACACACTCTCTTGGGCAATACTCCCGTCAAGGGTGTGGATGTTTTCTTCCTTGATGTCGATATGATTCAGGAATTGGTTCTTCAACTGCTGGATGGCGCTGTTTTTGGCAGCTGGTGTCAACGGGAAATATTCGTAGGCATTGAACACCACGACATGCTCGAAACTCAGTCCTTTCTTGTTGCGGCGGATGAGTTCCTTGAATACTGGAGTCAGCGAGAGGCCCGTGCCGAGACCGAGCACGCACTGCTGTCCATGCCCTGCCTTTTCCTTGATAGTCTGTTCTATCACGTCGGCAATGTTCTTCGCCCCCTCCTCCATGGTGGGGAATATTTCCGTGTCGATTTTCTCCTGCCGTGTCAGTTCGCTCCGCTCCACGGCATTTCGGGGGCGGAACAGCTTCGTCGGCACCTTGTTCAGCACGATTTGAGAACTCAGATTCAGATTCATATCAACTGTTTTCCGTCAGAAAATGCCTTGCCTACGGTCTTGCCAAGCTGGATATAGGTGAGATGGATGGGGTCAAAAGTAATCAGCTCCATCCGTGCAACGTCGGGCTTGCCGTCTTCAGCCAGATACTTTTCGTCGCAGAGGATGTTCACAATCTCCGCAACGAGATAGTAGCCGGTCTCGCTTTCATCAATCTTTTGTTTCACGCGACACTCCAGCGTTATCGGGAACTCCTTGAATACAGGCGCATTCACATGGGGCGCCTTTTCAGCAGTCCACCCGGTCTTCGCTATCTTGTCAGGCGTTTTCCTGCCGCTGGCTATGCCCACATAGTCGGAAGCCACCATTGTCCCTGCTGTTGCAAAGGTCACGGTGAATTCCGGATTCTCGGCCAAGTTGTCCGTCGTGGCATGAGAACCGAGCGAAATCATAATCTCATGCCCGTCCCATTGGCCGCCCCAGGCAGCATTCATGGCATTGGGCTTACCTTCTTTGTCGTAAGTGCCGATTATCAGCACGGGTTGTGGCAATAGCCACGCAGCAGATTTAAAATTCTTCATCATATTTCTTTTTTTTAAGTAATCGCATCTCCGGATTTCTTCAGGTCAATCACATACTACCCTCAGTAAATCTTTTGCCAAAGATAGTTATTTTTGCGCAATATCTCATCATTCTGTCTGTATAATTAACAAATGTTGAGTTTCAGCTCATGAAAGGTGTAAAACCGCCTTCATGCCTTCATCTTCGTTCCAATCCGTTAGTAATGTGTGTTTTACGGATGAAGGCGCACCTTCATCCGTCTTTTTCCCTTCTTCATGAAATTAATAATGTCTGAGTGTCAAATCTATCATTGATTGTGATCCGATTCATCATCAAATGACTCTCGATTCATTATTGATTGCTAACCAATACATCATTAGAACGCGAGTAACTCATGATCTTTTTCAAGCGCGTGCGTATGAATGAGAGTGAAGGCGCGCCTTCATTCGCATTCCGCTGACTTGCAAATGTTTACGCTGCTGATGAAAGCATGAAGGCCCTGTCGTAATCTTGTTTGCTTGTGGGTGAAACCTTTTCTGTCAGAGTTTATAAGCAATCCGCTCTTCGCTATTCATAAAAAGAATGAAAACACGTTTTAATCAGAATAAAATCGTATATTTGCAGCAAAATAATCAAAGTAGTATGACAAATGTGAAACGTATCATCAGGAAGGCGGTATTGCCCGAAGATGAAAAGAGTATTATGGAAATCTTCGCTCAGGCGAGGGGAATTATGCGGGCTTCAGGTAACATGAGCCAGTGGGGAGAAGGTTATCCTTCTCTGGATGTTGTCAGCAAGGACGTCGCCCGTGAAGGGGCTTTTGTCGTGGAAGACGACGGGCTGATTGTAGCGTATTTTGCTTTTCTGCCATCTCCTGAGCCTACTTATGCTAAGATTTATGAGGGAGAGTGGCTGGATGACGAAAAGCCCTATCATGTGGTTCACCGCATCGCGAGTGCGCCCGATGCGCATGGCATCTTCGGGAGCATCATGGATTTCTGTTTCTCGCGGGAGGATAACATCCGCATCGACACGCACAGGGACAATCATATCATGCAGCATGTCATTCAGAAGCATGGCTTCCAATATTGCGGCATCATCTACCTGGCTAACGGTGACGAGCGTTTAGCCTATCAGCGAAATAACTAGTCTCTGTATAAGAAGGTGTAAAAATCATCGCTTGTGGGAAGTCCATGAGCCAGATTAAAGCCATTACCTATAAGGACAATTCTATTCATATCTATCGCATTTCAGTTCAGGTAAATCTCTTATGCCATACTTCCATAATGCTGGCTGACGTAGTTATACACAGCATCACGGTAATAGTTGATGCTTTCGTCGGAATAGCTTTCGGGGAGTTCTTTCCAAAGGATGTCGCGGATGGTGATGATGATGGATGCCTTCGTCTCTTGCTTGTCGAACGGATGATCCATCGTGGCTAATTGCTCCTTTATCTTCTCCAGCAATTCCTTGGCGACAACCTTCAACTTCTTAATGTCTTCCTTTGACAGATCGTCTTTCATCAGCACATCGTACATGGAGAGTTGTTCGTCATTTTCAAAACCTTCACGAATGTAGCGTTTTTCTTCCTCGGTCAGGTCGTGAGAGAGTTTCATTAGTTCTTCGAATGTCTTCTCTATGGTGGCACGATTCTGCTCTTGGTTGTAGTCGTGAATAATTTCCTGATACTTCTCGTAGAAATTGATACGCGAAGGGTTCTGTGCCAGCATCTGGGCAATACGTTCCTGCAGCAACTCCTGAATATCTTTCAGCACGAGGTTCTTCTCTTTGCTCTTGGCGAACTCGCGACGGAGTAGTTCAAAGTCAATGCCGCTAATATCAAAGCGACGTGACTCTGCTACCATTGTGGAATTCGAATCTACTTCTAAATGCTCATTCACTATTTCGTTAATGGCCACGCTCAAATCTGTGATGTCGGCATGTTTACGTTTCTGCTGTAACTCCTTGTATATAGCTTCAATAGCATCCTTCTGTTGCTTCATTTCGGGAGTGATGTCCTCCCGATCGAGGTACTTCCACAGCTTCAGTAGCGTGGAGGCAAACGTGCAGTATGACTTCCTGATTTCAGCCGTCTCGCACATCACATTGGCAGCCTCTTTCAGCAACGACAGTTTCTCGAAACTCTCAGCTTTGATGAGTTCATCCAATTCAAAGTCGTGCTCTTTTAGGAAAGCCGTAGCAGCAGCTATAGTTTCCATCACATGCTTAATGAGTTCCTTCTTGTCGATGGTTGGGTCGCTGCCTCCTGCGCCACCTTCCGGGTTGGCTGTATAATCGGCCAATGCCTGGCGCAGGGCTTTCACGATGCCGATATAGTCGATGATCAGACCGTTTGTCTTTCCTTCCGCCACGCGATTGGCACGGGCGATGGTCTGCATCAGCGTGTGTGCCTTCATAGGTTTGTCGATATAGAGGCATGAGAGCGTTTTTACATCGAAGCCTGTCAGCCACATGGCGCAGACGAAGACCACCCGCAGCCTCGAGTCATCCGCCTTGAAAGCCTTGTCCAATTCCTCTTTCTCCATCCGCTCACGGTGTGGCTTGATGTCGAGGCCCCACTTCTGGAACGTCTGTATTTCGTTCTGTTCTTGCGAAACGACGACCGCCATGTCTGTCTCACGCATCCATTCCAATTTGCGTTGCATCTCTTGTGCTTCCTGTTGCGAGGTGCATTTGGTGATAGCTTCTTCCAATACCTTGATTTCGCGCTGCCAGTATTCCTGCACATAGTTGAACATTCGGACGCACGTCACCTTGTTGTAACACACGAACATCGCCTTTCCCGAAGTCCACAGGTCACTATAATGATGTACAAAGTCCTTGGCAATCAGCCTTAGGCGTTTTGCTGCCGTCAGCAGGTGCACCTCCTTGGCAAACTCCCTTTCCAGTTTGGCCAACTGGGAGGCATCCAGTTCGCCTGCTTGTTCCAGGGCGGCTGCAATCTCGTCGTTGATTTCAGGATTCTTCAGGTCTTGCAGTTTCTCACCACGATTCTCATAATAGAGTGGCACCGTTGCTTTATCCTCTACGGCCCGTTTGAAGTCATAGATACTTACGTAGCCACCAAAGGTACGTGCCGTGATGTTGTCGTTTGACAGCAACGGTGTACCTGTGAAACCGATGCGATGGGCGGTTGGCAGCAAGTGCATCAGGTTGTCGGCAAAGATGCCATTCTGCGTGCGGTGCGCCTCGTCGCTCATCACGATGATGTCGTGGTCGGGATAGATGGGTTCAGCCTTCGGGTCGTTGAACTTCTGGATGAGCGAGAAGATGAACGACGGATTGCCTTTCAGTTTCGTCTTCAAGTCCTCGCCACTGCTGGCAATGAACTTCTTCGCCTTCACGTTGCCCAGCAGTCCGCAGTTCTCAAACGTGTCGCTGATCTGCTTGTTCAACTCGTCGCGGTCAGTCAGCACAAGGAAGGTGGGCGAGCCCTCAAACTTGCGGCGAATCTTCTGCGAGAGGAAGAGCATGGAATAGCTCTTGCCCGAGCCTTGTGTATGCCAGAACACACCTAACTTTCCGTTCAGATACTGACGGTTGCGATACATCTCTATGGCTTGGTTTACCCCCAAGTATTGGTGGTTACGGGCCATAATTTTCGCAGTTCGTCCGCCGCTATGGTCGTAGAGGATGAAGTTTTCCAGCAGGTCCAAAAAGTTCTCCTTCTTACAGATACCCCTCAGCATCGTCGGTAGTTCGATGTTGCCAGCATCTTCCTCCGTTAGTCGTTTCCATTCGTGGAAGAACTCCCATTTAGAGTCGATAGTTCCCACACGTGCCTCCAGTCCGTTACTGAACATGATGAAGGCATTATGATAGAACAGTTGCGGAATCGTATCGAGGTATTCGCGATAGTTCTTGTTGAAGGCATCCACCACTTCCACGTCGTGGTTCTTCAGTTCCATAAACAGCAAAGGCAGACCATTCACGAAGCCCACGATGTCGGCACGACGATGATATAAGGCACCATACACCCATAGCTCACGGACACACAGGAAGTCATTCTTCTCAGGCGAAGCGAAGTCAATGACCTTGGCGCGCACCTCTTCCGTCTCGCCGTTCGGCCTCACGCGAGTCACGGGCACACCATCCTTGATATACTGATACTTCTGCTCGTTGATTTGCATCAGCATCTGACTGCTCATGTGATCCGTCATGCGCTCCACACACTCCTGTAGCTGCTTATCCGTTAGCCAAGGGTTCAGCGTCTTCAGTGCTTTACGGAATCGACCTGTCAGCAGCACTTCATGATAGGATGTGCGCCCCAGCGTGCCATTCACACCGAGCACCTCCTTATCAAAGGCATACACACTCGTCCAGCCCAGTTCCTTTTCCATCAACTCGGCTGCACTCCGTTGTATCAGTTGGTCTTCGCTATAGTCCTTTGCCATAATTATCCAAAATAATGATTTATGCCATTTGGTTCAACTTCTTTTGAAGAAAAAACAATACTACACCGCAATAAGGAATAAATCTTGATTTCTCATCTTTTTTATGTTTTGAACTGTATTTCTCGATATATTTTGAAAGAACAGCCTTGTTCCAAGGCTTTCCTCCATTATGTGCAATCAGTTCTTTTTTTACAGCTTCCCAAGTGTTCTTCCTATTCTCTTTAAGAATAGGGGTGTTGAGATTCAGAATATCGTTGATTTCCTTATTATATTGTTCGTTTGAAGAAACAATTTCCCCATCCATTTTATAAGACAGCGTTGCTATGAAATTTGCATCAAGTGGAGTAAACGAAATATCCTTACTACCCTTCAGTCGGTCACAATGTTCCTCGTTTCCGATATGACCAGGGCAACAAATCACCATATTAGAATAATCCAATTTCTTATCGTCATGATTTTCACGACTCTGTATATGTTCAACTCGATGATCTTCATCTGTAAGGACATAGTTTATACCATCTTTCTTATATAGTCTGTCCTTGTGAGGAATACGTCGCATACAATAAGCACAAATGTAGCCCTGCTCGTCTAAGAGGGCATTAACAAGTTCAGGGATTGATTGATAGTCAACCCCAGGAGTGCATCTATATTCCTGCCACTCTTTGGGTTCTGATTTCTTTTGAATAAGTATCATAATCAGTCTTCGTAAAAAGATAGAGTAGCCTCAATTTTGGATAGTTCAGGATTTGCATCACTTCCTGGTCGCTCCTGCATTTTTTCTAATGCGGTTCTGGCATCAGAGTATTTTTCAGCATCAATCAATGATTCAATATTTTTTATTTCATCATCTATAGCTAAATCTCGAGGGGGCTGGTCCATATAGACCTGCATGATGGTAGACGCATCCAAACCGTATGTATTAAGTTCTTTATGACTATATACGCCGTCATTGTATTCCAACTTATACACCACGTTTCCTGGAGTATTTTCTACAGATGACATTACCAATGGCGCATGAGTACTGACAATAAACTGAATCTTTGGGAACGTGTTGTGCAAAGCCTTTAGGATGCGCACTTGAAGCTCTGGATGTAGGTGCTCATCTATCTCGTCGATAATGACAGTACCGTGAGTCTGCTTGTATGCCTCGTCACCATACATCACTTTGTTCAGTAATGCACAACGAAATGCTATATCCATGACTATATTAACAAGTCTACGATAGCCATCAGACAATAGTTCAAACTTAGACTCTCTTCCATCAACGAAATGGAAGTAAACCTGACCATCATTGTGTCGAATATCAATATCATCTATGATGTTGCAACCATTGGAACCCAAAGCATCAATAATAGCATTTCTTACTATACTGATTTCATCTTCCCCCCTTTTAGCCTCCTTCAAGACAAGCAATCTCTTTATCCAACATTCCATCAGGCCCTTGCAGTCATAACTTTCAAAATAGCCAAACGATGGTTTGGGTTGATGTTTCTTAAACTTGTTCTTATCAAATTTACGAACCGTATGAATGTCTTCTGTAGAAAAACAAGCATACAAAGGCAATGCATGATTTTGACGAATTTCCCCGTCAACAATCTCATGAGAATGCTTTTGAAGCAATGAAGCATATTCTTTTAATGCCGTTAATCCTGTAACAAGATTTCGTGAATTCTTTTTTGACTTTTTCTCTATCTTATATTCACCATCTAAATCTAATTCTATTATGCTTCCAGTGGAACTCTCTATTTTTTGAAAATCCCAACTGCCAAAATTAAATGAAATCTCTACAGGAAGTTCCGCTATTCCAGTATTTCTGAAATCATCGTTATCTGCACTCTTCCACGTTGTGTTTTCATCACTATAACCTGAGAAGAAGGAATTCATAACAAGATTACAAGCTCGTAGCAAAGAAGTCTTACCTACGGAATTATCACCGATAAGCAGATTGATTCCGCTCCGAAATTCGATGCTTTTATTTTCGTAGCATCTGAAATTTTTGATTACGATGTTGCGCATATTAGTTTGTCTTTATTTTAATGATTCTATTTTAATATCTCCACTCATCAGCTTCGGAAGTAAGCGGTCGCGTGCCTCGGTGAGGAGGCAGATTTGAGACGAAAGAGTTTTTATGCCTCTAAATGATTGTTCTACCGCCTTATTATACAAATTACTGATTGAGTTATTCGGAATTAGAATTTCTATACTCTCGAATTTCGATTTATTTACATTAGTCATTGTTGCTCCATTACTTCCTATATTGTTAAGATGCTCTTTGAGGGAGAGAAAAGTGTTATACATGTAGTATAGCAGAGAATTATCATTCAGAACTAACGAATTAATCTGTTGGTTTGTTTGGCATTTTTCTTTTGTAATGCATACTAAACCTGCTGTTCCTATACAAGAAACCATCAAGCTATTCGCTGGAATAAATTTGCCGCTTTGAGAATTCGCGCCTAAATCTGAAAGGAACTGTGAACTTGTTGGATATATGCCCGTGTGCATATCAGGAATAGTAATAAAAGGTATTTTCCCTCCATAATATTCTTTCTTGGCGGTGGACGGGGTTTTCCCTGTAATCACTTTCCCTATTTCTCCAACTCTCTTCTTCTCCCACCCCTCAGGCACACCATCGACAATTTTGGTGTTTTCGTGGCCGGGGAAGTGGAGGTCTACGAACCATTCCTTATAGAGTCGCTGCGCTGCTTCCTCCAATAACTTTATCTGCTTCTGATAGTTCTCTATCAAAGAGTCGTATCGGGAGAGGATGGTAGCGATGCGGTGCTGAATACTAATATCTGGCACGTCACATTCATATTCGTAAATTTTCGAAGGTGAAGTATGATGAACGGTTGACCCCGTTGAAGTATTAGCAATTGTCCGTTGATAAGCATGGGTACGCATTAACCAATAAATGTAACCTCTATCACATTTGTTATTTTTTAATGATACAAGACCAATTCGCTGGTTATGAAGATAAATCCTCTTTTCGGATTTTGGTACCCAAGCACTATATCCCAATGTATCGATATTCTTACTTAAATCTGTCATTGTGACAATAAAGTCTCCAGCTTTGAGAACATAGTCTTGTGGGATTTCGCCATCAAAGAATTTACATTTCTTTTCTTGGAAGCCTCCTCCTATTCTAAAATTACCAGGAGTTACAAGAACAACACTATTGTCTTCTTCTATGATATGTTCACCATTAAAAGCATAACCATGCTTGATTTCTATAACATCACCTAATCTCATTCTTCATCCTCCTTTCATTTTTTGTCCCTGAGTTCGTTTTCAATATCCTCAATAGATGGCAAAGCGCTCTTGAAGTCCTCAGTCAGTTTGTCGAAGATTTCAACGGAAGACACCCCAATGGGAGAATCTACACCTTGTAGAGTATATTCTGCCACGACATCGTTTTTGTCTTTACAGATGAGGAGACCGATGGTTGGATTGTCGTGCTCGGTGCACATCAGTTTGTTGACAGCTGTGACATAAAAATATAGTTGCCCAATGTGTTCAGGCTTGAATGCTGTCGCTTTCAGTTCTATTACGACATAGCAATGCAGTCGCACATGATAGAATAGTTGGTCAATGTAGAAATCTTCATTCCCTACGCGGAGATGAACTTGGTGACCATAGTAGGTGAAGCCCTTACCCAGTTCCAGCAAATACTTAGAAATGTGAGAGTCGAGATGTTCCTCCAATTCTCGTTCTTGCATATCCTGACGCACGCCCATGATGTCTATAACGTAGGGATCTTTCGTAATTTGCTGTGCAAGGTCGCTCTGCGGTGTGGGTAGTGTCCGTTTGAAATTGCTAATTGCCTTTCCCTGCCGTTCGTAGAGGTTGCTGTCTATCTGCCAGTCAAGTACTGTGCGGCTCCAATTGTTTTCAATGGTCTGTTGGATGTAGAACAAAGCCATGTTCATATCCTTGCATCGCTGCATAATAAGGATGTGATGCCCCCAAGGAATAGAGAAAAAAGATTGCGGCACAGGTTGTGTCGTTTTTGATGAATCTTCTATTTGCGGCACAAGTTGTGTCGCAAATGGAAATACGTCTTTATATGTGATATACCATTTGCGAATTCTCTCTATGTTACGCAAAGAGAACCCCTTCATTTCTGGAAACTCTGCCGACAGATCCTGACTGAGTTGCTTCAGGAAACCGTCACCCCATTTGGCATTCTTCTGTTTCTCAACGATGTCGCTCCCCAACTGCCAGTAGAGCTGCAACAGTTCGGTATTGACTTTGACGGCTGCTTTTATCTGACTCTGGCGTATGCGTATCTTTAGTTCGCCAATCCACGCAGCATAGTCCTTGTTAATATGTATCAGATTACTCATTTCAGTTCCTCCCATGCTTTTTGAATCTCGTCCATCAGGACGTTGGCTTCCTTGTTCAACTGTGCTAACTCGGCATGAATCTCGGTCATGCGCTCATGGAAATCTACGCCATCATCTTCCTGTTCAGCCACGCCGACGTAGGCACCGGGAGTAAGAGAGTAGTTCTTTTCCTCTATCTCTTGAATGGTAGCAATCTTACAGAGGCCAAGAACATCCTGATATTCACCGTCGCCGAATTTCTCCGTTAGCCACTCAAATTGGCGAGCCGTTTCAAGAAGGTCTTCCCAATGCTCTATAGTCTCTTTCCATTCAGCTTCTACCTGTTTCTTCTCTTTTCGGGTGGCAGCAGCAATGGCATCTTTTGCCTGTTTCTTCTCGTGTTCTAAACAGTCTGCAAACCTTGTAGAGTATTCCTTTTCGCCATTCTTAATAACTTCTTCAAGTCTTTCTTGTGTCAATGGAGCTGATACATTATCAAGTATCTCAACATAATCTCTGATTAACGATAGGTACTTCTCCTTTTCGCCGCGATAGAGGTGTACGATAGCTTGCAAGTTGCGCAACTGCCATTCCGTCCACTCATTCAAGGTGCGGTCAACAACCGTATAGTAGTTGCGGGCATCGATGAAGAGTACCTTATCACGAATATCAGCATGCTTGTTGCGGTCGAAGAACCACAGCGAACAGGGCAGGGAGAGGGTATAGAAGAAATTATTGCCTACGCTGACCATTACATCTACATCACCTGTTCGCACCAGCTTTTCACGAATGTCACGGTCTTTGTTGGCGCTGTCAGTCGCCGAACTGGCCATCACGAATCCTGCACGCCCATGGTCGTTCAGGTAGGCGTAGAAATAACTAATCCAAAGATAGTTGGCGTTGCCTATCTCCTTGGTCTTGGCATTCACGCCAGGAAGTCCAAAAGGCAAACGCCCTGCGGCTGAAGCTGATTCCGCTTTCACTTTATCGACATTGAATGGCGGATTGGCCATTACATAGTCACATTTGCCAGCCAGATTGTGGGCATCGTGATAGAATGAGTTAGCTTCGTCACCTGAAATGATACGACCATTAAGCCCATGTACTGCCATATTCATCAGACAAAGTTGGGCGTTGTATTCCACCTTCTCTTGTCCGAAAAAGGTCATTTGAGTATTAGCATTAAGACCTGCTTGATTTACAAAGTCACCTGTCTGAACAAACATACCACCGCTACCACATGCAGGATCCAACATGATGCCTTGCGTGGGCTCCAGTACATTTACAAGCATTTTTACCAGCGATTTAGGCGTAAAGAACACGCCATCGTCAGAGGCCACAGCCTTAGCGAACTTGGAAAGGAAGTATTCATAGATGCGGCCGATGATGTCGCCACCTACCTCGTCGATGGTCTTATTGTTGAAGATACGAAGCAGTTCGCGTAGGAGGTCGTCAGCGAACATTGTGTAGGTCTTAGGTAGCACGCCTGTCAACTGTTCGCTCTGGTCTTCTACCAGTTGCATGGCATTGTTTACGGCTTCACCCAGTGAGTTGATGGCCTGTCCATCCTTGGTCTTCAGACTTGCAGCCACGATATTATCAGGCAGATTCACCAGATAATCGAACTGTGCTTCACGGGGTAGATATAATGCACTCTTGGCTGCGAAATCGCTGGGTTCCACAGGCATTACACGCCCACCACGACTGGGACGGTTCTGCAATATCTCAGCCTCTACCATCTTGTAGCGGCTGTAGGCATAGCGCAAGAATAGCAATGCCAGCACAGGCATGCAATACTGACTGCTGGTCAGTTTACTGCCTTGCCTCAATAAATCTGCCGACTCCCATAGCTCGGCTTCGAGTTTCCGTATATTGATCATAACTCTGTCGCAATCTTACTTTTTATCAAAACCCTTGTATCACACTCCAGCAACTCGGCAATCTTGTCGAGCGTCTGGAGATCTGGCTGTGATGTGTTGGTACACCACTTGCTGACTGTTGTCACATTCTTGCCTAATTGTTCTGCTAACCACTTGTTGGTTCTTTTCTTCTCTGCAAGAACAACTTTCAGTCGATTTAAATCTTTCATAAAACCTACTTTATTTGATTTCAACGCAAATTTAGTGATTATTTCCTGAAAATTAATCATAGCAAGCAATAATTTAATATTTTTAAACTATATTCCCACAAAGGTTTGCCATGAATAGTTCTCTTTACGCATTCTGCCAATTTGTCGGATTGAAAAAAAAGATTAAGCATGAGGGCGTGTTCAATTGACACCCCCTCATACTAAAAAATCAAGATTAGTCATGTTTGTGCTTAAGTCGAACCTTTTTAAAACGAGTGAAAATGTTTACAACAAGTTTAATAGTGTTGCCTATCAGCAATCCTATAAAATAATCAATTAGATAATTAAGTAAATATTCCATTGTTCTTATATCCCTCGCTATTATGAGGGTTCCTTATGAGGTATCCCCCAGCGATTCTCTAACTTTTCATTAAAATCGACGAAAACAAGTTAGAGAAAAATCGTTTAAAGAATAGCATAAGAAACGCGGATACCCCTTTGTTACTGGGATATCCGCGGAATAAAAGAATCTCAAAACTTTTTCCTCTAATTATAGAAAAAAGTTAGAGAATATTTCTTTAACGCATATTTTTATACCTGTCTCTTTCTCGTGCCAATCCGTCACTGTAGTCATTCTCGGCCATTGTTTGGTTCCTTTCGTTTTCAGTTTCTTCTTCGGGATCTGGTTTTTGTCTGCTGATTAATTCGCTCATATCAGGATTAAAATATGATATGATGGCATCAAGCAACTTTTTAATCTCCGTTTTAGGTTTTGCATGATAATGTCCCAAGGAGTCTGGAGTTACATTGCACTTCTTGATTTTTCCGCTCTTGAGTTCTGTCTCAATTTTGAAATGTGATGCAACAATGTCCCAGAACAATTCATCTTCTGGCCAATCAAGACGTTTGTACCTATTAAGTTCACGAAAGAAATAAGCCAGTTCAACCATATTTCCCTTCCAAATCATTGTGTTTTCAGCTTCTATGGTAGAACCGGAGAACAAGTCAATGACATACTGTTTGCAGTCTATTGTCTGACCTTTATTGTCACGTATTATTCCCTTTATGAAATGGGCGTTCAGACTGCTGGCCGCTACTTCTAAACGAATATCCTTAAACGAATCGGTTTTCATCCCTTTATAGGTAAACGTGGCAGTAGTAAACCAATCCGTTTTGTTCTTCTTCTCTCTTTTTCGTTTGGGCTTGTTGTGGTTGCCTTTATTCTTTATCCCCTTGAGCTTTTCTTTTGCCTGATGGTCATTGGATATGCAATATCGTCCAGGCAAGTCATTCGAATAATATCTGTCCACATAGTAGCGAAGACTATCGGTCGGATTCAGTATGCAGCAGACCTCTTGTTCCAGATTTTTCATGTCGGTCTTGTGAACAAGCAGTTGAGCGGCCCAAATTCGTCCCACATCTTTTAGTATGTTTACAAAGTTGGCAAAATAGTAGCGCATGGAGTATGGCTTGTTTTTATCAGAGAACTCTTCGAGCACAGCACGCTCAGACACCTCGCGAAGCCACTCTCCATCACGCTCGCGTTGGTCTGCGTCCTTGGTGTAACCCATTCCTCGTAAGTGATCTACCATCACGTTAGTGTATATCTTCTGCGAGAAGCCTCTCAGCTTCTCCATAGTGTCGATAGCCATTTGCAGACATTGTTTATTGTCTTTCCCGACAAGCATCTCAGCTACGGCATTTCGCATCTGCGCAAATGCCCCAAGAGTGAACTGGTCCGACCACTGTCGAACCATAAAATCCGTCCAAATGTCGTCTTCTGTTCTTTCTATCTTTTTGGAGTCATGATGTTCCCTGAGAATGAGATTCATGCACTTGGAGGCAAGCCCCAGACCATTGTACAAATCTATTACTTCCCGATAGACTTCCGTGTCAGTCTGTCCTTCCGGAAATCGACGTTTCCTATCGAGACGGTAGGCATGGGTAAGATACAAGTCGACAAACCAGTCAATTCTTTCTGCCACTTCATCTTCTATCGTTGCCAGCTGCGGCTTTAAGACGGTGTAATAGTTAACCTCTTTCCTCAGATGCTCATCCAGTCCGAGCGCAGCCCGTCGCAAATCGTCACCTTCCCATACCTTATAATAAACCCACTTATTTTTCTCAAAGAAGATATGAACACAATGGTCTTGATAACTACCAAACAAGGCGGCAGTGCCGTTAGCATCCAGATGCTCTGCCAGATATTTCATTATTCCGCCTTCTTGCGCCAGTAAAACTTTGCGCAAATCCTCATGCTGCTTGATATAGTCAGGTAACGTCTGTTTCATGCTGCAAATTTACAAAGATTTCTTGATACTTAGTTCATTTTGCCGTTTTTTCAGCAAAAAAACACCCTTGCCAAGAGCAGACAGCAAGGGTGGAGTCCTGATATTAAGAGGAACTTTCAGCCGATGGTGGTCAGGCAGTTGTAGGTAATATCGTACCTAACGGGATGTGCAAAGGAGATGACTTTACCGTTATAGGTGACTGAGACATCGACACCCCTGCGTTGGAACTCGTCAATGAGTGCCTTATCATGATAGACGCGCATACTCGTCCAGCCACGATTACCAACCTGGTGGTTGAAGATGTTTACTAACTCAGTAATTTGCATGTCTGCGAATTGCAGAGCGAACTTGATGTAATAAATGCTTTGTTGCATAACGTTTTTGTTTTTGAAGTGAATAATGTTGCTTCCGCATCGTACCTTGACCACCGTGGCTCAATGCTATTGCTCGGTTGGCGAGTCCACTCTTGTGAGTGTCTGCTCTTGATGCTTCAGGTGCAAAGGTACGAAGATTTATTGAAAGAACAAAGCAAAAATGATATTTATCTGCACCAGATGATGAAATACATTCTTAGAGGAGGAAAAATAGCAGGGTAGAGGCGCAATATATACGAACCTTATTAAATATATACCAATCATGAGTGTTGGATTTATTAGAATCCATACACGCCTTTATGACTCCTTGGCACCTATTTTTCTCAGAACAGCTTAAAATGTTCCATCAATGTTCCATCAAAATTGGAATGTGCGGAAATTGAAAATCCCTGCAAGTACTTGACTTACAGGAATTTCTTTTAGAGGGTGCCCGGACGGACTCGAACCGTCGACATTCAGAACCACAATCTGACGCTCTAACCAACTGAACTACGGGCACCATGTTGGTTTTGCGGGTGCAAAGATACGGCAATTATTTGAGATAGCCAAATAATTGCCGTGATTTTTTTCTTGGAAAGTTGTTTTTCTTATTTTGCAGGAGCAGCAGGTGCCTTAGGAGCGGCAGGTGCTTTCTCTGCGGGAGCAGCTTCTTTGGCAGGAGCGGCTTTCTGGTCGCCACTCTGGCTGGCTCCGAAACCGGGCAGGGTGTTGGGGTTGGTCTGCTGCTGTTCGGTAGCTACGTTCTCAAGGACACTCTGTGAGGTGCTGGCTGTTGGAGCGACATAGGCGCAAACCACGCTGAGCACAACCATAGCTGCAGCAAGCCCCCATGTGGCCTTCTCGATGAAGTCGGTGGTCTTGCGGACACCCATAATCTGATTAGAAGATGAGAAGTTGGATGACAGACCGCCACCCTTAGACTCCTGGATGAGCACAATGCCAATCATCAGCAGTGCTGCAATCACGATAAGAATTACGAAAAATGTGTACATTTCTTTACTTATTTTTTATTGTTATTTATAATCAATTTCTCTAAAAACCGAATTTGGTCTGCAAAGTAAACATTTTTTTTTGGATAATTCAAATTTAAACGCTTAATAATTTCCAAAGCCTTGGAATATCTGCCTTGTTTGATGTAAATTCGTGCCAAAGTTTCGGTAAAATAGCCTTCGTCGGTGCTATTTTCTTCATTTTTGTCATTTTCGTCAAGAAGAGGTAAAAATTCAGGAACTTCTTTGAGCTCGAAATTTCCGCCTTCGTTGTTTATGAAATTATCAATCAAATTCTGGCCTTTCATCTGCGGCTGCTCGTCTTCCTTGAATGCATCTTCCTCGCCCTCGGTTTCGAGCAGGTAGGAGACGTAGTCAACTGCCGCGTCGGCTGGTGTGGGCCTTCTCTTTTTCTTGCTGTCAGAATCATCCACGGGGATGGTATCGAGGAACTGGTCGATGAGGGTAACCGTTCGTGAACCTTCTTCTTCTTTCGACTTGGCCTTTGGTTTCTGAGGCTTCTGGTTGTTATTGCGCAGACGGTAGTGGGCGGCTTCTACCAGATTGAAGATGACGCGACGGTCTCCGATATAGATGGCAGCGCGGCGGAGTTCTTCATCGAAAGTGGGGTCGTGGAGCAGATAGAGGTTCTGCAGGAGCAGGAGCCGTGCCGTCTGGAAATAGGGATACAGAGCCAGGAGGGAACGCAGGTCGTAGAGCGTTTCCTTGTCCATCTGTTCGGGATGTTGTATCAGGTTCTGTAAATCCATATTCTATTGTCGTTGTGGCGGCGGGCCGCTGTTATGCTGTTCTTTTGCCGGATGGCTTCGGGTTGTTTGTCTTCTTACCAGGTAGCGACGGTGGCATTGAATATCTGGTCAACGAGATCCTCGGTCATCTGATTGACCAATTCTTCCTGTACGGAGTTCAGACTCTGTCGGGAGTCGTAGCTTCTGGATGCCGAGAACTGGCTTTCGAAGTCTTCTTCGTGCTTCGCTTTGTTGGTGAACCGCACGTTGACGGTCATCGTCAGTTCCACCATCGATGAACTACCTTCAGCCGAGACAGCCTTGTTGCGTTGCTGATATTGCGTGATTTCGCCTTCTATGACGAGGTCGCCGTTGCGTCTTACCTGCTGGAGCTTGGTCTGCCGGGCAAACTTGTCTTTCAGTTCGTCGTTGAAGATTCCAGCCATGGGAGTCCATACAAAGGGGGCGCGGTTGGGAAACTCGGCTATCTGTATGGTCTTCGTCTTGGTGTAGTCGATGTTGGAGCCATTGAACCGATAGCCTGCCTCAAACAATCCGAAGTTGAGGGAGCAGGCCGTGAGGGCGGTGAGCATGACTACCACCGCGGCAATAACACCAGTCTTTTTCTTAATCGAGTCCATACTGTTTGATTCTTCTATAGAGTGTGCGGTCGGAGATGCCCAGTTCCTGGGCGGCTTTTTTCCGGTTGCCGCCATTACGTTCGAGTGCCTTTTCAATCATTTGCCGGCCCAGATCCTCCAGGTTCAGCGTCTCGGGCTCTTTGATTTCCTCAGCAACGGCGTCCTGAATGCCCATGGAGGCAACGGTGGAAACGCTTTCATCGCCAGTGTTGCCATAGACTGCAGGCATGGATTGCTGGGCGGAGCGGGCAATGATGCTGCTGTTGAGCTCGTTGGCGTCGTCCAGTTGCTTGCGGAGGGCTCCGATTTCACGCCGCATGTCGTTGAGGCTGTTGCGGGTGTCGTAGATTACCTTGAAGAGCATTTCGCGCTCGTTCTCATAGGAATGCTCGCCCGCCGTGTTATGAATAGTGGCCAGCATCGTGCTCTCAGGATCCTGCGGGATAAACTGGAACAAGGCTTCGGCATCGATTTCGCGCTGTTGGGAGAGAACCGACATCTGTTCGGTGATGTTCTTCAACTGGCGCACATTGCCCGGCCATTTGTATTTCATCAAGACGCGCTTGGCATCTTCTGTCAGCGTAATCTTGGGCAGCCGGTATTTTTCTGCCATCTGCAGGGCAAAGAGCCTGAACAGCAAGATGATGTCTTCGCCGCGTTCGCGGAGTGGAGGCATCTGCACGGGGATGGTGTTCAGACGATAATAGAGATCTTCGCGGAACCGTCCCTCGCTGATAGCTTTCTGCATGTTCACGTTGGTGGCAGCCACGATACGCACGTCAGTCTTCATCACCTTGGTGCCGCCCACGCGGATATATTCACCCGTTTCGAGCACGCGCAGCAGTCGAGCCTGGGTGGCCAGCGGCAGTTCGCCTACCTCGTCGAGGAAGATGGTGCCTTTGTTGGCCACGCCGAAATAGCCTTCGCTTTCACCGATTGCACCTGTAAAGGAACCCTTCTCATGACCGAAAAGCTCGCTGTCGATGGTGCCTTCGGGTATAGAACCGCAGTTGATGGCAAAATATTTCTCGCGGCGGCGGGGCGAATTGTCGTGAATGACGCGTGGTATGATTTCCTTTCCCACGCCGCTCTCGCCGACGATGAGCACACTGAGGTCGGTGGGAGCCACCTGAAGGGAGACGTCCAAGGCCCTGTTCAGTGCATCGCAGTTGCCCACGATATTATATCGCTGTTTAATTCGTTGCAGTTCAGTCGTATTCATAATTGGGTGACAAAATTACAGTTTTTTTTTCAATTCTCTGCAATTCTGGCAGATTTTTTATTGATTTTAATGAAAACGAGGCCTATAGCCACCCATATCAGTTCGCGCAGACGAACAATGAGACCGACGAAGATACCGGCAGAAGCCGTCATCTGGAGTCCTGCGGTTGACATCAGGAAACCACCTTCGCGTCCTCCCAACTGGAGCGGAATGAAGAAAAGCAGGTTGGCAAAGAGCGACGTGAAGGCCAATATGAGGATGCAGTCGATGAAGTTCACGCTGGGCATCAATACCAGCAGGCAGAACATGATTTCCGCCGACGACAGGATGCGGCAAGCCAACTCCAACAGCACGGCCATGAAGAACGTGCGCGGATTCTGCTTGTGGAGGGCGGCAATCTGGCGGTCGATGGTGTCGAGCTGTTCACGGTGCTCGCTGATGAAATCCTTTGCCCAGTTCCTGGCTCCTGGTATATGGCTCAGCACGTTCATCATGCGGAAGGCCAATCCCTTGCGGTAACCGACGATAAAAAACCAGATGCCGAGTGCACAGAACACAAGCACGGCACAGAGCATGATGCCTACGGGCAGGTTGATCGGGCGTGTGAGGGCATAAAGCAAAACAGATACGAGCCAGAACCAGAAATGGCTGAAGATGTGGGTCATCGCATAGAGGATGACCGACGATGAGGCGCGTGCAGCGCCTATCTTCGGCGTGAGTTCCATGATGCGGTAAGGTTCGCCGCCCATCAGTCCGCCGGGGGTGGCGTAGTTGAGGGCAAATCCCGAGACGGTGACCTTGTAGAGCCAGAAGAACTTGACGGGAGAGGGCGTGGAACTGCCATTCCCCGTGGATTCAGCAGCTTGGCGGACGGGTGCTTTCTCTTCACCGCTTCGGATGATGATATACCAGGCAGCCGTGTTGAACAGATAGAGGAAGGCCCATAGGATAATGACCGCAAAGAACCAGTAGCCGGCCCGTTGCAATCCTTCCCACACCTGTTGGAAGTCGAGTTGCGTCACCATGATGATGAGCACCACGATACCGAAGATGAAGAATCCGTTCTGATACTTCTTTTTCATTCGTCTCCTTGTTGGTTATTCAGCGCTTTTCTCGCTTTTTTTCTCGTTGTGGTCCTTGGCTTTCGGAATGTTGAAACGCACCTTCTCGCTATCATCCCGCTTCTCGTGATAGAGTTTCTTGAGCGGGTTCTTCAGCGGTTCGTCGTAGTTGGCGCGGTTGCGGCAGATGTCGATGGCCAGGTAGATGGCGTGGCGCATCGAATTCTCATCGGCCATTCCCTTGCCGGCAATGTTGAAGCTGACACCTGTCAGGGGGGCGGTCTGCACGAGTTCCTGTCCGCCTGCATAGCTCACGCCGTCGCCAAGATCGAGTGCCTTGAAGGGTGCGATGGCCTGATCGTCATAGAGTGCCAGCACGGCATCGAAGGCGTCGAACCTGCCTTCGCCGAAGAAGGCATCGGCGGCATAGGGGCCGAAGATGTTCACCTTTTTCTCCTGCAGTTGTTCGATGGCCGGCTGGATGAGTTGCTTTTCTTCATCTCCGGGCTGCGGATTGAGGGCCAGGATGGCGATGCGCGGCTTTGAGATACGGAAGTCGCGGCGGAGCGTCTGGTGGAGCAGTAGCGCTTTCTCTTCGATGAGTTCCTGCGTGATAGCCTTGGGCACATCCTTCAGGGGCAGTCCGGTGGTGGCCAGTGCCATGCGGAGCTGCTCGTTGATGAGCATCGGCAGGGGAGCGGTGGTGTCTCTTTCCACGGTGGGAGCCGTGACGAGCACGTCGAAGGCTTTCTGGCTGTAGTCCTCGCGGGCTTTGACGAGGGCCTTCAGGGCTGCGGCGTCGGATTGCTCCGTAGGCGTTCCGAGTTCCACTTTCACTTCCTCGGGGAAGGCTGCCAGCATGTTGAGCCGTCCGTCCTTGGCTTCGGTCACGTTGCCGATGTTGGTGTAAGACACCTGCATCTGCAAGGCGTTGCGATGGAAGGCAGCCGCTTTCGGCGAGCCGTAGATGACGGGCGTGCATAGCTCCAGCATCTCCTGCGCTTCAAAAGTTCTAAAAATCAGTTCGTATCCGACACCGTTTGTGTCGCCGTGCGTGATGGCCACGCGAATCATTTTGTTGTCCATTGTTGGGGTTTATTTGGGGTTTTATGGGGTTTATGGGAGTAATGGGAATGATAGGACTGACGGGACTATTCCAGCCTTAGGGTTTGCAGGGCCTCTTCGAGTCGCTGGAGGGGAAGCTCCTTGTCGCGGTCGGGGGCATAGAGGAAGGCCTCTGCCACCAGGATGCGGCCTCGCTTCTTGTCCAGACGGCTATGGCTGACGAAGGGACCGCCCATCATGTCGCCCTCCATTTCCCACCAGCCGCTGGTGCGGAGTATGCCGCCGGTGCTCCATTGATAGCCGACGGGGAGACCCGCCTCGGTCTTCACGTACATCTGCGGCTCTTCGCCTGGCATGTTCTGCCGCATCACGCTGTCGCGCTTCTGGATGACGAGGGCGGTATCCACGGCCTCGGCGGGATAGCTGTAGAGGCAGATGTTGCGCATGATGCTGGCGCCGTTGTCGGTGAACCACAGGAAGTCCTTGGCCTTGCGGCTGAGGGTCATTCCCTCGGGGATGGTCAGCGTGCAGCCCATTGGCTTCAGGGCTTGGGCAATCTCGGCGGTGGTTCCGGCGGCGGTGTCGCCGGTTGCCTGACGTTCGGGCGAATGCTTGCCGGAAAGCGTCAGGTAGCATGCCAGCACGATGATGAGCAGGACGGCCAGCAGGATGAAACGCCCCCATCTCTTCATGACTTGCGGTTGCCGGATTTTCTCCCTTCGGCGAGGGCTTTTTTCTTGTCGGTCGTGAGCAGTCCGCAGGCGGCATAGATGTCTTGTCCGCGAGAGGCGCGGATGGTGGTGGTAATGCCGTGCTGGCAGAGGTAGTCGCGGAACTGTTCCATGCGCCCTTCGTCGGCAGCGGGCAGGTCCACGTCGGGAATCTGATGGAAGCGGATGAGGTTCACTCGCAACTGAGAGTCCCACTTGCCGCCGACGGCTTTGTCCATCGGTTGCAGCAGCCGGATGATGGCCTTGGCATGCTGGATGGAGTCGTTAAGGCCGCCAAACATGATGTATTCGAACGAGATGCGGCGCTGGTGGGTGAAATCCTGAGCAGCCAGCAGCTTGATGATTTCCTCGGCGGGCATGGCCTTTTCGGCAGGCATCAGCTGGGCGCGCTGTTCGTGGAGTGGGGAGTGGAGCGAGATGGCCACATGGCATTCGCTCTCCTTGAGAAAGCGTTCCAGTTTCCGAGGAATGCCCACGGAGCTCACCGTGATGCGCTTCGGGCTCCATGCCCAGCCCCAGGGGGCGGTCAGGATCTCCGTGGCACGGAGCACGGCGTCGAGGTTATCCATCGGTTCGCCTTGTCCCATGAAGACGATGTTGGTGAGCCGTTCGGCCTCCGGCAAGGCGTAGATCTGGTTCAGGATGTCGGCGGCCGTGAGGTTTCCCTCAAATCCCTGCTTGCCGGTCTGGCAGAAGAGGCAGTTCATCTTGCAACCCACCTGCGAGGAAACGCAGAGCGTAGCCCGCTCACCGTCGGGTATGAAGACGGTCTCCACGAAGCGGTTTGGGCTCGTTGCGACTGAGTCGCAACATACGGGTCCGCAACTGACGGGGAAGAGGTACTTGATGGTTCCGTCCACGGAGCGCTGACAGTCGATGGGCTCCATGGCGCCCACGCAGTACGCGGCGGCCAGTCTCTCGCGGTTCGTCTTGGAGAGATTGGTCATCTCCTCAACGCTCCTGACGCGCCGCTGATAGATCCATTGGGCCATCTGCTTGCCTGTAAAGGCAGGCATTCCGAGGCTCACGGCCACGTCGCGCAGTTCGTCGGGAGTCATTCCCAAGAGTGGTTTCTTCTCATTCATGGGTGCAAAGTTACACAATTTTATTGAGATTTCGTACCCGCCTGTGGTTCTTTTTATATATAAGGTATTGAAAAAAGCTGACAGCGCGTTTCCCCAATCCAGCCCGTGCATGAGTGGCTGAAAGGCATCGGATGATGGTTTGAGGGGCAGCGGATGATACTTTGAAGGCCAACGGATGATGTTTTGACCTTCAAAGTATCATCGGACGACCTGCTTCTGATGGGTGGAAACCCGTCGTCCAAAGGCTGGAAACGATGCTTCCAATGGGTGGAAACGGGGCATTCAGGCTTCGCACGAAAGCCTCGGAAATATAAGCGGCTGATTATTAAACAGTTGCAAAAATGGCCAAAAATCGGATATTCCGCTCCGATTTCCCGATGGCTGGATTCCGCGCGAGTTTTGGAGCCTAAACAGGGATAAAATGTTTACAAACATTTCCGTGGGGCCACGCCTTGTCTTTCTTTGCGACAAGCCTTTTTGCCGAAAATCTTTCCCTCGGCGAGTCAAATATATTTGCAATCGTTGCGATGAATCAAAATTTTGTTGTATCTTTGCGAACATATTCCAGAAAAAGCTATGAGAGAAAAGATTGACTGTTTTCTGCCCTGCAAGGATCTTGCGGAGATGGAATCCACCATCCAGCAGATGCGGGGCGCGCGAATGATACATCATATATTTCTGATGGTGAGCAGCGAGATGGCTGCCCAGAACGAGGCACCGGCCAACTGCTCGTTTGTGGTCATCGACCGCGTGCAGTCGGAGGCCACCATCCGGGAGATAGAACGCCAGGTGACGGCAGACTTCGTGCTGCTCTACACCAAGGACACCCCTTTGCTGCTGGGCCTCTACACCACGGTGCGCATGGTGCGCGTGGCTTCCGACACGGATGCCGCCCTGGTCTATGGCGACCGCTATGAAGAGCACCGCGAGGAGCGTGACGGCAAGTCCGTCAGAACGCGTGTGGCGCATCCCGTCATCGACTACCAGCCAGGCTCCATCCGCGACGATTTCGACTTCGGAAGCCTGATGCTCATCCGTTCGTCGCTCCTGCATCAGTATGCGCAGGAGATGCCCCAGATGGGCTATCAGTATGCCGGCCTCTATGCCCTGCGCCTGTTCCTGAGTCGCAAGGGCAGCCTGTTCCACTTGAATGAATTCCTCTACACCGAGGAAGAGAGCGACCTCCGCGCCAGCGGCGTGAAGCAGTTCGACTACGTGAACCCCGCCAACCGCGAGGTGCAGATAGAGATGGAATCGGCAGCCACGGCCCATCTGAAGGCCATCGGTGCCCTGGTGGATACGAACAACTATCTGAAGCCCGACTTCAACGAGCAGGAGTTTGCCTATGAAGCCTCGGTCATCATCCCCGTCTTCAACCGCGAGAAAACGATAGCCGACGCCGTGAAAAGCGCCCTGGAGCAGAAAACTAATTTCCCGTTCAACGTAATCGTGGTGAATAACCACTCCACCGACCGCACGGGCGAGATCCTCTCCGGTATGTCGGCATTGAATGCCGACAAGCGGAACCCGCTGGTGGTGATAGTCCCCGAGCGCACCGACCTTGGCATTGGCGGCTGCTGGAATGTGGCCGTGCATGACGAACATTGCGGGCGCTTTGCCGTTCAGCTGGACAGCGACGACCTTTATTCCTCGCCCTCCACGCTTCAGCGCATCGTGGATGCCTTCCATAAGCAGAAGGCGGCCATGATCATCGGCTCCTACCGCATGTGCGACTTTGAGCTCAACACCCTGCCTCCGGGCCTTATCAGCCACGCCGAATGGACCGACGAGAACGGCCCCAACAATGCCCTTCGCATCAACGGACTGGGAGCACCGCGTGCTTTCTTCACACCGCTGCTGCGCCAGATTAAGTTCCCCAACACCAGCTATGGCGAAGACTACGCCCTCGGACTGGCCTTCAGCCGCAGCTACCGCATAGGGCGCATCTTCGACGAGCTCTATCTCTGCCGCCGATGGGGAGGCAACAGCGATGCTGCACTTTCCATAGAAAAGGTGAACGCCAACAATCTCTACAAGGACCGCCTGCGCACGATGGAAATCAGCGCACGCCAGCGGATCGTGAGCGGAAAGGGCGACATGATGGCTTCCGACAGTCTTTCGCGCTTCTTCGTGCGCCAGCTGGAGACCTGGGAAGACGCCCGGCTCCACTTCCGCGACCTGCATCAGGTGGAGACGCGCGACTTGCCACTGGGCGAAACTACGCTCAGCGTGCAGTTCAATCCTGCTCGCATCCGTTCCACGGGAGCCAAGATCGACCGCAAGGCATTGGCTGCGCGTCCCTGTTTCCTGTGTCAGCAGAACCGTCCCGAATTGCAGATGAAGAAGTCGGTGGACCACAAATACGAACTGCTGGTTAATCCGTTCCCCATCTTGCCTACCCACTATACCATCCCCCGCAAGGAGCATAAGCCGCAGGCCATCCTGAGCCACTACGGCGAAATCCATAAGCTGCTGGGCACTTATCCTGACCTGATGGTCTTCTACAATGGTCCGAAGTGTGGCGCCAGCGCCCCCGACCACATGCATTTCCAGGCCGGAACGAGCGGAATGCTCCCCTTGCAGCAGCAATGGCAGCGACTGAGCCGTAACCTCCAGGAGGTGTATCTGCTCAACGAGAATGAAGGCATCTGGCACATCGCCGAATACCCGGCTCCGGCATTGCTCATCAAGAGCCGCAGTCGCGAGCACGACGAGCAGCTCTTCGGCACCGTCTATCGCGCCTTGCCGCAGACCGATCCAGAGCCTATGATGAATATCGTGAGCTGGCGCGAAAAGGAAGACTACCTCTCCGTGGTGTTCCTTCGCAAGCACCATCGTCCTGCCTGCTATAGTGCCGAAGGCGAGCAGCAGATGCTTATCTCGCCGGGCGCACTCGATATGGCAGGACTGATCATCACGCCCCGCAAGGAAGACTTCGAGCGAATCACGCCCCAACAGGCCGTCGCCATCCTGAAAGAGGTGAGCCTTGATGAGCAGGAAGTGACCCAGGTGATAAAGAATATCCGTTGCCAGAACGACGGCGTCAAGAAGGAGTCGCTGCTGCTGAAGCAAGAGCCCACGGTCACCGTCGGCATCGTGAGTGCCGGGAAGATAGTCTTCACCCTCAACAAATCCTATATGGCCAAGGGCGAAAGCATCACCGGACAGCAGACCGTGGAGTTCTCGGAAGGCGGAATCCTCTGGAACGGAAACCTCTATCGTGACCTGAAGTTCAAGCCCGAGAGCAAGGATTCGTCATTCTCGCTCGAGAATGTGACCATCGGCGTGAACTTCCATTGGGAGCGCAAGGAGACGCAGACCTTCCAGGGCATGCTCCGGCTGGTGGTGGAAGAGGACAAGATATGCGCCATCAACGAACTGCCCGTAGAAGCCTATCTGACGAGTGTCATATCGAGTGAGATGAGTGCCACGTCATCGCTGGAGTTCCTGAAAGCCCATGCCGTCATCAGCCGCTCATGGCTTCTTGCCCAGATGGAGAAGCGCAAGCAATTCAGCAATGGTGCCAACAACTTCTTCTCGTTTACGAAGAAAGAGAACGAGCTCATCCGCTGGTACGACCGCGAAGACCATACCATCTTCGACGTCTGTGCCGACGACCATTGTCAGCGCTATCAGGGCATCACGAAACAGACCAACCAGCATGTGGCCGAAGCCATCCGAGCCACGCGCGGACAAATCCTGATGTATGGCGATGAGATTTGCGACGCCCGCTTCTCCAAGTGTTGCGGCGGCGTCACGGAGGAGTTCCAGTTCTGTTGGGAAGACACGCCCAAGCCCTATCTGGTGAGTATCAAGGACCGTGCCGTGGGCATGGACCACGATTTCTGTGATACGAAGGACGCGGCCGTTCTGCGGCAGGTGCTCAACGACTACGATCAGGAGACGCAGGATTTCTATCGCTGGACGGTGGAATACACGCAGGAAGAGCTCCGCGCGCTGTTGGAGAACAACCTGAAGATGGATTTCGGCGAGATTGTTTCGCTGGAACCTCTGGAGCGCGGCAAGAGCGGACGTATCTGGAAACTGAAGATCGTGGGCACCAAGTGTCAGTTCACGATTGGCAAGGAACTTGAAATCCGCCGTGCACTCTCCGAGACCCATCTGCTGAGCAGCGCCTTCGACGTGAAGAGCGAGAAGTTCGTCAACGGCGTTCCCCAACGCTTCATCCTCCACGGAAAAGGCTGGGGCCATGGCGTGGGACTTTGCCAGATCGGTGCTGCCGTGATGGGAGAGCGCGGCTATGGCTACGACAAGATCCTACTTCACTATTATCAGAATGCTGAAATCAAGACTATCTATAAATAAGGAATGAAAAAGAGAAATCCCTGGAGTTGGATTCCAACTCTCTATTTTGCCGAGGGCGTGCCCAACGTGCTGGTCACCGTTGTGGCTGTCATCATGTACATGCAATTGGGCATGACCGATACCGAACTGGCCCTCTATACCAGCTGGCTCAATCTGCCGTGGATTATCAAGCCCCTGTGGAGTCCGTTCGTGGATCTATATAAGACCAAGCGCTGGTGGGTTATCACGATGCAGCTGCTCATCGGAGCCTCGCTTGCGGGCGTGGCTTTCACGCTGAATGCCTCGTTCTGGTTTCAGGGCACGATGTTCTTCTTCTTCCTGATGGCTTTCTCAAGTGCCACGCACGACATTGCCGCCGACGGTTTCTATATGCTGGAACTCTCGGAGCACGACCAGGCTTGGTTTGTGGGCATCCGCAATCTGTTCTATCGCGTGGCCGTCATCTTCGGCAATGTGGTACTCGTCTATATCGCGGGACAGCTGCAATTGATGTTCCGCCATCGCACCGCCTTCACATGGAGCCTGGTGTTCTATGGCGTTGCCGGTGTGTTCATCGCCCTTTGGCTCTATCACGCTTATATCATGCCGCGGCCTGCTGCCGACAAGCGACGTGAGAATACCACTCCCCGCGAGGTGTGGAACGGATTCGTGGAAATGGCCCGGACATTCATCCACAAGATGCCTGCCAAGCCGATGCTTTTCGCGCTGCTCTTCCTGCTTTTCTATCGATTCCCCGAAGCCATGCTCGGCAAGATGAGCACCACCTTCCTGATGCGTCCGGGCAGTGCTGGCGGATTAGGACTTTCGCCGCAGGAGTTCAGCTTTGCCTACGGCACGGTGGGCGTTATCGGACTGATGCTCGGCGGTATTCTGGGCGGCATGCTTGCCAGCCGCGACGGACTGAAGAAGTGGCTGTGGCCCTTCGTCTGCGCCATTACGCTCCCCGACATCGTCTATGTCTATCTGAGCTATGCCATGCCTTCCAACCTGGTGCTCATCAGTAGTTGCATCTTCGTGGAACAGTTTGGCTACGGCCTTGGCTTCACGGCTCTCACCCTCTATATGCTCTATATCGCGCAGGGCGAGTTCAAGACTTCCCATTATGCCATCTGCACGGGCATCAGCTATTTGGGACTGATGCTCCCCGGAATGGTTTCGGGATGGCTGAAGGATGCCGTGGGCTACCGCACGTTCTTCATCATCGTGATGGGATTGTGCCTGATCACGTTTATCGTTACCTATTTCATAAAGATTGATCCTGAATTCGGAAAACGACAGGAATAAAAGCAAAGCGCTTCATCAATCGATGAAGCGCTTTGTGATTTCTGTGTATTCGTCGATGCGGCGGTCGCGTAGGAATGGCCACCAGCGGCGCACATTCTCCGAGCGCTCCAAGTCGAGTTCCACCACGAGTGATTCTTCTTCCTTTTCCGAAGCGCGGTAGAAGAGTTCGCCCTGCGGTCCGGCAATGAAGGATGAGCCCCAGAATTGTATGCCCGGCGTCTGCTTGCTGGGGTCTGGCTCAAAGCCCACGCGGTTGACGGCAATAACGGGAAGTCCGTTGGCCACGGCATGTCCGCGCATCACGGTGGTCCATGCTTCGCGCTGGCGTTGTTGTTCGTCGGGCGTATCTTCGTCGGCATACCCGATGGCGGTGGGGTAGATGAGCATCTCCGCTCCCTGCAGGGCCATCAGGCGTGCAGCCTCGGGATACCATTGGTCCCAGCAGACGAGGACGCCCAGTTTTCCGACGCTCGTCTGAATAGGATGGAAACCGAGGTCGCCTGGTGTGAAGTAGAACTTCTCGTAGTAGGCGGGATCGTCGGGAATGTGCATCTTGCGGTATTTGCCGGCTATGCTACCGTCTTTCTCAATCACCACAGCGGTATTGTGGTAGAGGCCGGGCGCGCGTTTCTCGAACAGCGAGGTTACGATGACCACTCCGAACTGCTTGGCCAGTTCTCCGTAGAATCCCGTTGAAGGACCGGGGATAGGTTCGGCAAGATCGAAGTTGTTGACGTCCTCCACTTGGCAGAAGTAGAGGGAGTTGTGCAACTCTTGGAGCACGATGAGCTGTGCACCACGTTTGGCCAGGTCCTCAATGCCCTTTGCCAGTCGCATCATGTTGTCCGTGCGGTCAGCCACGTTGTGCTGTTGCAGTATGCCAATCTTTATTGTTCTCATATTCTTTTGTTTTTGACGGTATGACGTTATAACGAGATTCTTCACTCTTCATTCTTCATTTAAAAGCGGGAACTGCATGGTGCAGCAATGGATGCTGCCGTGCTGCTTGATGATGCTCCGGCTGTCTATGGCCACCATCTCGCGGTCGGGGAAAGCTCTTTGGATGATGCTGATGGCTTCGGCATCGTTTTCCGGCTGCTGGTAGGTAGGCACCAATACTGCTCCATTCAGAATCAGGAAGTTGGCGTATGTGGCGGGAAGTTGTTCCCCGTCTTCGTCGTAGATGGGCGAGGGTAGGGGCAGTTCCAGCAGCCGGTAGGGCTTGCCGTCCAGCGTCCGCAATTCTTTCAGTTGCTCCTCCATCTTCTGGTCTTTATTATATAATAAGGTATGATAGGGAGCCGTGCGCACAATCGTATCAATATGTCCGTCGGTATCGTCGCCGGGGATGGGTTCGGCATCCAGCCATACAATGCGTTGGGCATGGAGGCGGCGCTTCAGTTCTGCTTCTATTTCCGTTTCATGGAGCGGCTGGTTGCGATGAGGAGCCAGCAGGCAGCAGCGCGTGGTGAAGATGGTTCCCTCGCCATCGCTCTCGATGGAGCCGCCTTCGAGCACGAAGTCGAGATGGTTTTCGTAGGCGGGGGTGTTGCCGTGGCACGGCAACATACGGAACAGCTTTGCGTTGATGGCATTATCCAGCTGGGCTTCGAATTTCTCGCCCCATCCGTTGAAGCAGAAATCCAACAGGAAAAGTTTCTCTCTTTCCGCTGTCAAGCTGATAAACCCGTGGTCGCGAGCCCAGGTGTCGTTGGTCTCGCAGGCGAAGAACGTAATCCGCTTCATCTGCTGTTCGCTGAGTCTGGCGGCAAGCATCGGCTTCACCTCTTCAGGTCGTGGATGCACAATGAGCAGCGGCTCCCGCAGCGTGATGGCATCGGCCATTTCCAGGTAAGTCTCCGTGATTTCATCCAGAATGGGCAGCCAGTCGGTATCCCGGTGGGGCCACGTCAGTTGGATGAAAGCCTGCGGTTCCCATTCAGCGGGCATTCTCAGTATGTTTCTTGTCTCTTCCATATTTTGCTTGCAAAGATACGATTTAGCGAGCACAAAAGCAAGAAAAACTCGTTTATTCTTGCTTTGTCGAGCGCAAGTATCTTATTAAGAGATACGATTTAGCGAGCACAAAAGCAAGAAAATCGAAAATAATCTTTACCTTTGTCGGCTGAATGAAGAGACACGGAGAAATACTCACGAAGTTCCTATTGGCAGTCAGCATGCTGCTGGCGGTTCAAACGGCCAAGGCGCAAAAGGAACAGCCCGACACCTTGCAGGGGGAACAGCTCGACGAGGTGGTGGTCACTACGCGCTCTGCCCGTCAGCGCTTCGAACAGGTGCAGATTGGCGTTGAGCAGGTCCAGATGAGCGAGGTGCAGCGCTTGCCGGCATTCTTCGGCGAGCACGACATCATGCGCTCCGTGCAGCTGTTGCCGGGCGTGAAAGCCGAGAGCGAGGCCACGAGCGGCTTTCAGGTTCGGGGCGGAACGTCATCGCAGAACAGCATCCTGCTCGATGATGCGCCGATTTATAACGTAGGCCATCTCATGGGACTCATTTCTGCCTTTAATGACAACGTGATCGGTTCGGCAGCCCTTTATAAAGGATTGATTCCCGCACAGTTCGGTGGGGCCACCTCGGCGGTGATGAATATCGCCACGCGCTCAGGCAGTATGGATCGTCTTCACGGCAATGCCACGGTGGGACTGCTCTCTTCGAAACTCAGCGTCGAAGCTCCCATCGTGCCCCAGAAGCTGTCGTTCATGCTTTCGGCACGCCGTTCCTACATGGACGCCATGATGAGGAGCATGGAGGATTTCAAGGATAACACGCTCTATTTCTACGACCTCAATGCGAAGTTGAGTTTCAACCTCAATCCCCGCAATCAGTTCTTCGTTTCGTTTCTTGCCAGTCGCGACAAGATGGGCGTGGAAGACCTAATGATGATTAAGTGGAAAAACCTGGCGGCCACAGGGAAGTGGGTGAGTCGTCTGGGCAATAATGCCATATCCAACACCTCCCTGATATTCTCGCATTTCGATACCGATGTGTCGCTCGACGTGATGGGGTGGGACTTGTCGTTCACGGGTTTTATCCGGCAGGGAGGCCTGCGCCAGAACTTTACTTTCAATCTCGGGCGGAGTCATCAGCTGGAAGCAGGACTGCAGTCGATGCTCATCAGTCTGAAATCAGCCGAATGGAAACTGCAGTTCAATAACCAGTGCGAGAAACGTCCGTCGTGGGAAAACAACGTGTGGGTGAGCGATCTCATCAGCATCGGCAAGAAGCTGAAGGTGTTGGCAGGCCTGCGACTTAACAGTTTCACGGCCTTGGGCGGTGCCGACTACTACCAGTTGGACGACGACGGCATGATAACCGAACGGTTCGACCCCGGCAAATGGCACAACGTGAAGACTTGGCTCACGCTGGAACCGCGATGGAGCATGAACCTCACCGTCAACGACCAGATAGGCCTGAAGGCAGGCTATAGCCGCACGGCACAAAACATTCATGCCCTGCGCAACCAGTCGGCTTCCACGCCTTTCGACCGCTTCACGGCCAGCAGCAATCTGCTTCAGCCCCAGATTGCCAACCAGTGGAGTGCCGGACTTCATCTGATGACGAAAGACCGCCGTTGGGATCTTACCCTGGAAGGCTATTATAAAAAGGTGGAACATGTGCTCGACTATAAGGACGGCAAGAGCTTCAACTCCGAAATAGAGATAGAACGCATCATCCTGCCGGGCAACGGAAGAGCCTATGGCGCGGAGTTCTGCCTGCATAAGAACATTGGGAAGCTGACGGGATGGCTCTCATATACCCTTGCCTGGAGCGAGAACAAGATTCCCGGCATCAATGGCGGCCGCTGGTACACGGCCAGCAACGACCGGCGCCATGATGTTGCCATCGTGGGCATCTATGCCCTGAACGACAAATGGGACCTTTCCGCCACATGGACCTACAACACCGGAAGGGCCTTCACCGCACCGAGTGCAAAATACGAAATGACGGGCAACGTGTATTATTACTATGCTGAGCGCAACGGCTACAGGGAACCCGCCAACCACCGTCTGGATCTCTCGGCCCGATGGCACAAGAAACTCAAAGGCGGAAAGATTTCCCGCGAGTGGACGTTTGGCGTGTATAACGCCTACAACCACTACAACCCGTTCATCATCGTCTTCCAGGAAGACCGTCAGGAACCCACGGGAACCAGGGCCACGCAGTACAGCATGTTCGGCATTCTGCCCAGTATTTCACTCTCTTACCAATTCTGAACGTATGAAGAAAAGTTATCTACTCTTCGTCCTCCTGGCCCTCGCTTCCTGCGAGAAAGACATCCACATCGACTACCATGAGATAGAACCGATGCTGGTCGTAGAGGGAGGCATCACGGACGGCGGTTGCGACGTGCGCCTCAGTTCAACGATGGAGATGGCTTATCCCGACGGGGCATCGCCCGTGAAAGGTGCCCGCGTCGTCATCACCTCATTGGACGACGGCCACTCTTCCCCGCTCGTTTACCGGAAATACGGCCATTACCAGAGTACCTTCAAGGGGGAGCCCGGCAAGACCTATCGGCTGGACATCTGGAACGGCGACCAGCATTTCACGGCTCAGTCCACCATGCCACATCCCCCGGTCATCAGTTCGTTCCACTTCCAATGGCAGGAAATGGTGGGCATGCGCATCGTGATGGCCGACCTCCGTTTTCTCGATACGCCTGACGAAGAGAACTATTATTACATGAATGTGTATCGCAACGACGAATCCTATCGCTGGACGGTCATCCGCGACATCCTGAATCCGGGCGGTGAAATCCAGCAGGTGTTCGGCTGCATGAGCGAGAAATCGGCCGAGGAGAACAAGCCCGAAGACCATGACAACATCCTCTATGATGGCGATAAGATAACCGTGGAGCTGGCCTCTATCGACCGCGTCACCTACGATTATCTCTATGCCCTCCAGCTTTCAGGCCGCAGTTCTTCCAATCCTGTTTCCAACATCTCGGGCGGTTGCTTGGGATGTTTCTGGGCAGCAGGCGTGGCACGCTATGAATGTGTCTATCAGACGTCTGAGGTGAAGCCTTGATTCGGGGCCGGACGAATCTTTTTTGCGCGTTTTCTTGGCAATTTCAAAATAAAGCACTAATTTCGCGCCGAACTTTTAATAGTGATATCCGAATGAAAAGAATTGGTTTATATCTGGTGATGGGCATCTTTGCCTGCAGCGTGTCCGGCATGGTGTTCTCATCCTGCAAGCAAAAGGCGGAACCCGCAGAACAGGTTGACGGCTTTATGAACACCATTGCAGACGAATCGGCCGACAGCTATGCAAAGAAGCGCAATCAATCCACGGCAAAGACGGGCATGGAAATACCCGGCAAGATGAAGAATACGCCTGAGCAGATTCTGCACCGCATGGCTTACACCGTGAGCTATAACTCCACGACGAAAATCCCCAACTGGGTGGCGTGGCATCTCACGGCTGCACACGTCAGCGGATCGTCGCAGCGCAGTCAGGAGATGTTCCAGGAAGACCATCAGGTGAAGAACGGCCCTACGAATAGCGATTACTTCAATTCCGGTTTCGACCGCGGCCACATGTGTCCTGCAGGCGACAACAAGTGGAACCGTCAGGCTATGCAGGAGACTTTCTATTTCACCAACATGTGCCCGCAGGTTCATTCGCTCAATTCCGGCGGATGGAACGATCTGGAAGTGGCCTGCCGCAAGTGGGCCAGGAAATACGGCGACGTGTATATCGTTTGCGGACCGGTGCCGCAGCAGACGCCAATCCGCACCATTGGCCGCAACAAGGTGTGGGTGCCGCGCGAGTTTTTCAAGGTGGTGCTTTGTCTGCGTGGCGAAGGTTCTCCTAAGGCCATCGGCTTTATCTATCCCAATGCCTCGGCTTCGCGCAAGATGTTCTCCTATGCTATGTCGGTAGATGAGGTGGAGCGCCGCACCGGCATCGACTTCTTCCCACAGCTCGACGACCGCACGGAAGACCGCATCGAGGCCGACCGCGGCTATTTCTAATGGTTTGGAAATCATTAAAAAACTATAAAATCGATTGCCTGCGGTTCAGGAAAACCTCAGCGTTCCGTTTTTTTTATTAATTTTGCACACAAATTATGCAGTAGCATGAAAATACGAGAAGTGGTGGATGCCCTTGAACGTTTCGCGCCTCTGCCCTTGCAGGAAGACTACGATAATGCCGGCTTGCAATTGGGATTGACAGATACGCAGGAAGTCTCAGGGGCATTGTTGTGTCTGGACGTGACGGAGGCTGTGGTCGATGAGGCTGTGGCCTTAGGTTGTAATCTTATCGTGAGTCATCATCCGCTCATCTTCCGTCCGCTGAAGCATCTCACTGACGAGAATCAGGTGCAGCGCACGGTTCGGAAGGCCATTGTCAACAACGTGGCCCTTATCTCCATGCACACCAATCTGGACAATGCCGTGGGAGGCGTGAACTGGAAGATGGCAGAGAAAATGGGAGCCCGACCCCTCACAAAGGGAGAGGAGCTTCAGGAAGAAGTTTCTTTGCAGGAATCAGGCGAGGCAAGCAACGTCAAGTCTCCCTTCCCTTTGGGAGGGGTTGGGGGTGGGCTTCCTCTTTTTGCGCAGTTGTCAGAACCGATGGCTGCCGCCGATTTCATCCAGATGCTGAAGCGCACGTTTGGCGTGGAATGCGTGATGGCCAACGAATTGTTGCAGCGCCCCATCCGTAAGGTAGCTCTTTGCGGCGGTGCCGGTTCGTTCTGTCTTGGTGAGGCCATTCGCAGCGGGGCCGATGCTTTCGTGACGGGCGAGATGGGTTATCACGAGTATTTCGGCCATGAGCAGGAAATCCAGATTGCCGTCATCGGACACTATCAGAGCGAACAGTTCACCTGCGAGCTGCTGAAGGAGATCCTTGAGCGAGATTGCCCGGAACTGAAGTGCCACGTCACGAAGTTGAATACCAATCCGATACATTATTTTTAATTCACAGATATATTATTTCAAACGTATAAAATATGGCAAAGAAAGATCCAACAGACTTGTCAGTTGAAGAGAAACTGAAAACCCTTTACCAGTTGCAGACCACTCTTTCAAGTATCGACGAGAAGCGAGCTCTCCGCGGAGAACTGCCCCTCGAAGTGCAGGACTTGGAAGATGAGATTGAAGGTCTGACCACACGTGTGGAGAAGATTGAAAGTGAGATTAGCGACTTTAAGGCAGCTATCACTCAGAAGAACGGTGAGATTGCCAATGCTGAAGCTAGCGTGGAGCGTTACAAGACGCAACTCAACGATGTGAAGAACAACCGTGAGTATGACACGCTTTCGAAGGAAATCGAATTCCAGGAGCTGGAAATTCAGCTCTGCCAGAAGAAGATCCGTGAGGCTAATGTCCGTATTGAGGAGCGTAAGGCTGATCTGGCACAGGCTCAGGAGATTATCGCAGACCGTCGTCAGGCACTCGATGAGAAGAAGAACGAGCTGGATGAAATCATGGACGAGACCCGTGCAGAGGAAGACCGCCTGAAGGATAAGGCCCGCGAACTGGAGCAGAAGATTGAGTCACGCCTGCTCACTTCGTTCAAGCGTATCCGCAAGAATGCCCGCAACGGTCTGGGCATCGTGTATGTGCAGCGTGATGCCTGCGGTGGTTGCTTCAACAAGATTCCGCCCCAGCGCCAGCTTGACATCAAGATGCACAAGAAGATTATCGTTTGCGAATACTGTGGCCGTATCCTCATTGATCCGGAACTTGCCGGTGTGAAGATCGACAAGCCCGTCACCGACGAAAAGCCCAAGCGCAAGCGCGCTATCCGCAAGAAGAAGGACGAAGACGCTGCTGAGGATTAATTCCCCGGCAGTGCCTTTCTCGTTTTTTCTATGAAAACATATCAATGAATCAATAATTATCAACCGAATAAAAATCTAAAATCATTATGAGCCAGAAACAACAAAACGGAAGTGTCATAGCCATTGTCACGATGTTCTTCCTTTATGCAATGATCTCGTTCGTTACCAATCTGGGAGCACCTATCGGCGTCATCTGGAAGAACCAGCCTGAAATCGGCGGCAGCAACGTGCTCGGTATCATGGGTAACTTCATGAACTTCTTTGCTTACCTCTTCATGGGTATCCCTGCTGGTAAGATGCTGACCAAGGTGGGCTACAAGAAGACCGCCCTCATCGGTATTGCCGTGGGTTTCTTCGGTGTACTGATCCAGTATCTTTCCGGTTTCTCAGGTGGTATCCCCGGATTCTGTGTGTATCTGTTGGGTGCATTCATCTCCGGTTTCTCCGTTTGTATCCTCAATACGGTGGTCAACCCCATGCTCAACCTGCTCGGTGGCGGTGGTAACCGCGGTAACCAACTCAATATGATCGGTGGTACGCTGAACTCACTTTCCGGTACGCTGACTCCTATGCTCGTGGGTGCGCTCATCGGTACGGTGACTGCCAGCACACAGATGGCCGACGTGAACCTCGTAATGTATATCGCCATGACGGTATTCGCCCTGGCCTTCATCATCCTGAACTTCATTCCTATCGAGGATCCCGAGATGGGTAAGGTGACGGCAGAAACCAAGTTCGAGCACTCTCCCTGGTCATTCCGCCACACGCTGCTGGGTGTGATAGCCATCTTCGTCTACGTAGGTGTTGAGGTAGGTATCCCCGGTGGTATGAACTTCTATCTTTCCGACACAACGGCAAACGGTGCCTGGGTGAATCCCGAGGCCATTGCCAATGCCGCCACGATCGGTGGTGCGGTGGCTGCCATGTACTGGCTGCTGATGCTTATCGGACGAATGGTGGCCGGAACGATTGCCGGTAAGGTGTCTTCCCGTCAGATGATGCTGACCACGACGGCCGTCGGCATGTGTTTGATCCTTGCCGCCATCCTCATTCCGAAGTCTGTGACGGTGACAATGCCTATCCTGGACATCATGAAGTTTGAGGTCTATTCGGTGATGGTTCCGCTGAGCGTACTGCTGCTCGTGCTTGTAGGTCTCTGCACGTCGGTGATGTGGGCATCTATCTTCAACCTTGCCACCGAAGGACTCGGCAAATACACAGCCCAGGCCAGTGGTATCTTTATGATGATGGTTGTAGGTGGTGGCGTATTGCCCGTTGTGCAGAACTTCTTCGCTGATATCATGGGTTACATGCCCAGCTATTTCGTCTATCTGCTGGCTATGGCCTACATGTTCTACTATGCGCTGATTGGTTGCAAGAACGTGAACAAGGACATCCCCGTGGATTAATCGTAGAAACGCTGATAAATACGCAAGGCCGCATTCCTTTTATGGGATGCGGCTTTTCTGTTTGTCGTGTTCTCGGAATCAGAAACAATCCTGTTTCGCTTTCATCTTTCGTGTTTTCCAAATTGGATACATTACAATAAAAATCATAACTTTTATGTTGGAAAATGCGCGGTTTTTATTATCTTTGTGCCCAACTTTTGTGTTATATATAAGCAATTAGTATCATGAAGTTGAGCATTTTCTTTTCGATGGCGCTTCTGGCGATGGGTTTTGGCACAGCACAGGCTCAGAACGACACGGCGACTATTGCGCTTGAGAATGTTGTCGTCACGGGAACCCGTTCGGCAACCGACGTGCGCCATCTCCCTATGACGGTCAATGTGATTAATCGCCAGAAACTCACAGAGAGTTTCCGTCCCAATATGTTGCCTACACTTACAGAGCAAGTGCCGGGCCTTTTCACCACGGCCCGTGGTATGATGGGCTATGGCGTCAGTGGCGGCGCTGCCGGCGGCATTAATTTCCGCGGTATCAGCGGTGGTGCCGGACAGTTGATGGTTCTCATCGACGGTCATCCGCAGTATCAGGGAGTCTATGGTCATCCCATATCCGACAGCTATCAGACGATGATGGCCGAGCGTGTGGAAATACTCCGTGGCCCTGCCTCGGTGCTTTATGGCAGCAATGCGATGGGGGGCGTCATCAATATCGTTACGCGCGGCATGCATCGTGACGGTGTTCGCACGAGTGTCAATCTCGGTGCCGGTTCCTGGGGAACGTTTCAGGCTGAAGTGTCCAATCAGGTACGCTCTGGTCGATTCTCCAGTACGGTTGCTGCCCAGTATGGCCGCAGCGACAACCATCGTCCGCGTATGGGTTTTGAGCAGTATGGCGGCTATTTGAAACTGGCTTATGATTTCAATGAGCATTGGAATGCTTTCGTCGATGGCAATCTGACGCGTTTCAATGCTTCGAATCCTGGAACGGTGGATGCTCCCATTTACGAAGGTGACCAGTGGATCACGCGCGGAGCCGTGGCGCTGGGTGTTGAAAACCATTACGACCGCATGAGCGGACGCATCAGCGTGTATGATAACTTCGGATTCCATAAGATTAACGACGGCTACGGCGAGGGACAGCAACCCCAGAAGCGCCTCTTCCGTTCGAAAGATGCCTTGGCTGGTGTGAGCCTCTATCAGAGTTTCAACCTCTTCGAAGGTAACCGACTGACCGTGGGTTTTGACTATCAGCACATCTATGGCCGAGCTTATTACACGTCGCGTGAGACAGGCGAAGTGCTGGAGACGCAGAATAAGCAGAGTGCCCATTCCCATCGCAACGAAGTGGCCGGATACGTTGATTTCCGGCAGGACATCCTTTCCTGGCTTACGGTGGATGCCGGGCTCCGCGTGGATCATCATTCCGTGACAGGTACGGAACTGATTCCGCAAGGCGGAGTCGTTATCCGTCCGATAGAAACCGGCGAAATCAAGGCTATGGTGAGCAAGGGTTTCCGCAATCCAACCATGCGCGAGATGTACCTCTATCCTCCGTCGAATGAAGATCTGAAGCCCGAGCGCCTGATGAACTACGAACTCTCTTGGAGACATAAACTGCCGGCTACTGGGTTCTCCTATGGCGTGAACCTTTTCTACCTGAAGGGCGACAATATGATACAGACCGTGCGCATCGACGGTAAACCGCGCAATGTGAACACCGGTGAAATAGAAAACTACGGCGTGGAAGTGGAGGCTTCCTATGTGTTGAATACCCACTGGAGCCTGAATGCCAACCATTCCTACGTTCACATGAAGAATCCCGTGCTCGGCTCGCCTGAAAACAAGAGTTATCTGGGTACCACCTGGCATCAGGGCAAATGGAATGCCAGCTTAGGCATGATGAATATCCTGGCACTCTACACGGCCGTAGGCGAGAACGAGACGAAAGAAAATTTCCTTCTGCTGAATGCCACGCTTGGCTATCAGCTGACTAAGAACGTAGCCTTATGGGCGAAAGGGGAGAACCTGCTGGCTCAGCGCTATGAGATCAATGCCGGCTTCCCCATGCCGAGAGCCACTTTCATGGGCGGTGTGAACATCAGTTTCTGAATCTGCCATGGAAGAACTCAAGCATCTTTTACAACGCGAAGAAGTACGGGGCGTGGTACGCACGGCCACAGGTGAGATTCGGGAATTCCACCGGCAGGGAGTCATCGATCTCTTCACGCTTCTCACCGAAGCCCCCCAAATGCTCCAAGGCTCTCAGATAGCCGATCGCGTAATTGGCCGCGGTGCAGCCCTGCTCATGGTGAAGGGTGGAGTACAAGAAGTCTTTGCCTACGTCATTAGTGAGTCGGCATTAAGTATTTTCAAGCAGGCAGGCATACCCGTCACCTATAACTCCCTGCAGCCGCACATCATCAATCGCACCGGCACCGACATCTGTCCCGTGGAGAAACTTACCTCATCCACCAGCGATCCCGATGAAGCCTACGAGCGAATCAAGGTCTTCCTCCAATCTAAATCCCATTAATTCCCAAGACTCATAAACCTATAAACTCAAATAACATGACAACAAAAAACATCATCCTCCACCAGCTGGGAATCAGCAATCTGAAAACTTATCTCCTGGCAGCCGCTTTCGTGGTAGGCAACATCGTCCTGCCGCAGTTGTGTCATCTTCTTCCGCAGGGAGGACTCATCCTTCTGCCCATCTATTTCTTCACCCTCGTAGCCGCCTATAAGTACGGCTTCACCGTGGGACTGCTCACCGCCGTCTTCTCTCCGCTGGTGAATCATCTTCTCTTCGGTATGCCCGCATCTGCCATGCTCCCCATCATCCTGGTGAAGAGCACGCTTCTGGCATTGGCAGCCGCCTATATCGCCAAGAAGACACAGCGCGTAAGTCTGCTCACCGTGACTTTGGCCGTTGTGGCATATCAGTCCGTAGGTATGTTAGTGGAATGGGCTATGACAGGCTCTCTGCAGGCCGCTCTCCAAGACATTTGGCTCGGCTATCCTGGCATCTTCCTCCAGATCATCGGCGGCTGGCTCATCCTCCGTTATCTGTTGAAAGACTGACCATCCCTTTACGTCCAGTAATAACAAAAGATTCACAAAACAGGGCGACCCGTTTTGTGAATCTTTTATTATTTGTTCTGCTTTTTGATTCCTTATTTCTTGAAGAACGAAGCGATCCAGAGGATGCAGCAGGCCCCAATGATAGCTGTGGCAAGCTGACCCAGGAGTCCACCCCACGAAATGCCAAGCAGAGAGAACAGCCATCCGCCGAGTGCACCGCCGAGCAAACCAAGCACGATGTTCATAATCAGGCCGAATCCGCCACCTTTCATCAACTTGCCAGCGCAGAAGCCAGCCAAACAACCCAGAACGAGTGATAAGATAATTCCCATAATAGTAATACTTTATTAGTTAGACGATGCAAATATATGAATAATACGCTAAACCACAAAACATTTTGTTCAAAATTTTTATTACCATGTTATTACTTTATCCACAATCGCCTGTTGTTCACTTGCAGTTCTACGTAGATAGATGCGAGTTGTCTCAATGCTTTCATGTCCCATCAGATCAGCAAGCAGAGATATATCGTTGAACTTTTCGAGGAAGTTTTTGGCGTAGCGGTGCCGGAAAGAGTGCGGATAGACGACCTTTGGATTCAAGCCATACTTTATGGCAAAGTTCTTCAACTGCTGTGCTATGCCACGAGTGGTTATCCGCTCCCCAAATCTATTGAGGAACAGATAACCACTTTCTCTTTTATTGGCTGAGAGCCATTCTTGGGCTTCATTCCGTAGTCTCTTGGGAATGAAAAGACGGCGTATCTTGCCTCCTTTTGTGTAGATGTCATAGTAGCCCACATTTATATGCTCCACTTTCAGCTGCACCAATTCGCTTACTCTTGCTCCTGTGGCAGCGAGAAAGCGAACGACAAAATACCATTCCAGATTATTCTCCTTCTTCAATTTGTTCTTCAAGAAGGTGTAGTCAGCATTGCTGATGACATTCTCCAGATAGGTACGCTGCTGCACCTTTACTGATTTCAGGCGCAGACGTGGCTTCCGTAAATACTCCAGATACTTGTTCAATGCTTGGATCCGTAAGTTTACGGTTTTGGGCTTGAACGTCTCAATAAGATACGTCTTGTAGAGCAACAAGTTTTTCTTGTTCAATTCCTTGTGTTTGGAATTGAAGTCATTCACGGCATAAATATATGCCGAAACGGTGTTCTTCGCCATGTTTGAATGGGTCAGATACTCTTTAAATTTTTCAACCATGATAAATACTATTAATGTGTTATTTGGGGATGTCCCCTATAACAATATATCATGGTAGAAATAGAGGTTTAGTTCCTATTATGAGAAGTTCGCCCACGGGAAAGTGGTCTGCATTGACGATGAGATACCATTTGAGATACCTACAGGGTGGGAATGGTGCAGGTTAAAAGAAGTAATCCAACTACTATCTGGAAGAGAC
>Ga0310691_10000144_pt1 | contig 141779 bp, 202 predicted proteins | sample 176DNAGHGlowgp2_FD_203887 | JGI IMG/M metagenome (GOLD analysis project Ga0310691, IMG submission 203887) | Sheep rumen microbial communities from Palmerston North, Manawatu-Wanganui, New Zealand - 1766 DNA GHGlow gp2 (v2) (version 2) | ecosystem: Host-associated > Mammals > Digestive system... | reverse complement strand
TTTAATATGTATAGGGTTAATCCGTAGATTATCACGCTTTCGTCTGTTAAATTGGTTTTTATATTGTTTTCTATTTTTTCTATGTTCATTTTTTTGTCCTCCTATAAAATGATGTGGGGGGGGGGGTTTATTGGTTGTCGATTACTCGTTCTAAGTAATTTATTTTTAGTTTCAATATTAAATATTCGTGTTCTAGATTGTCTCGTTGTTCTTTTAAAAGGCAGAGACCATCTAGGTCATCTAATAAGTAATTGTGTATTTTGTGTGGTATTTCTTTGACTTTTAAACCTTCTGTGAATTCTTTATCGAATTCTAAGTTTAATTTGTTGGTTTTTATTTGGAATTCTTTTTCTCGTATTGTGGCTTTTATTGTGTTTAATTCTTTGCCTTTTTTGTCTAATTGGGTTATTAATTCGTTTAATTCGTTTAAATTTTGGTTCATTTTTTTGTCCTCCTATATTACGGTTAAGTATACCGTTATTAAGAATATTGTTAATGTTGTTATGTATGTTATAAGGTTTGGGGTATGTATTGTGGTTATCCCGATGTCGTCTATTATTTCTATCATGATTTTTGTCTCCTTTATACCTATGGTATATACTATAATATGTATTGAATAATATATAAATGTTTTTAATTCATGATAGAATAGAACCATATCCACCACCATTTTAAATAAAATTACAATGAATAATTTTATATAAATACGTCTCATGTTTTCATTTTATTAATGATGGGATGTTGTTTAACAATAGAACCTCCTTTTTATCCTAAAAATTAGTCATTTGGTATACATGATTTAGTGTTTTTTTGTTTTTTTGTTTTTATAGAATCTTTTATATAGTAATGGATACATATTATATATTATACCACAAGTATTATAGAAGGTGAAAAACATGGTAAAAGAAATATACAACGAATATGGATTAATACCTTCCGATTTTGAAGGTTTAGAAGATGATGATTGGTATTTAATGGCAGAACTATTAGAAGAACAATTAACTAACTTATTCAACAATAAACAAGACGATAAACAATATGTAATCACAGGAATCCTCGGATTATGGGATGGTAAATACAAATGTTACTCAGAAAAAGTATTTACCTCCCTAAAAGACGCAATAGACGAATGTAGGCAAGGTGTGGACGACATTATCATTTATGAAGAAAAATATGGTAAACTATTCGTAGATGGTTTACACCATGATGGACGAAATACCTATGAAATAAAAGAATTATCCAAAAAAGGAATTAAAATGAAAGAAAACGGGTATAATAGAGACATTACAGAAGTAAAAGGTGCAACAAAGAATGTACGGTTTGTTAAATCGTATTGGTAATTGTTTTGTGTCTTTTTTCTTTCTTTTTTTTTGAAGGAATATTTATATACTAATGGATACATATTATATATTATACCACAAATATTATATTTTGTGGGAAATGAATGGAGAATCCGAAAATGAAAAACATCATATACGACCAAAAAAACACACCATACTTCTCAGGATGCATAGAATACGAATACCACGACTATCTAGCCGACGGTAAACTAGAATACCATTTCTGTTATGATAATGGCGATTTAATATCCGTCCACGTATTTCGAGTATTCAAAGATGAAAACGGTTTTTACTACAAACCACCCGAATTAGTCCGAGGAGAATTCTCCACGGATGCAAAAACAAAATTTAACGCAACATTTTGGAAAAAACTTCCATTACACGCAAATTTTGACACGGGAAAATGGACACGACTTAGTATTACCCGATGTGTAGGTGGAAATATGCACATGTGGCATGCATCAGAATCTGTAAAATTACATGTTTAATTCATTACTTATCCTTTTTTTTGAAAATTGTAAATTTTATTTTAAACATAATCCATAACCATGAATGCTCAAGAAATAAATCAACTACTAAACTCTTCAAAAAATAATTTTATGGAAAACGTAGAATTATATTTTGTGAATAATCTTCAATCCTCATCAGAACATGTTCTAAACAATCCCTTTTCTAATGATGTCTCCAAAAAACTTTTGCTAACATCAATTATTCAGGCAACTCTTTTAATCACTAGTATACTCTACATAATTTACACAACTCTTCAAAAAGAGGATAGGAATTGAATAAGAATTTGGTATTAATTTTTGGTGGTTTGTAATGGCATGGATGGATGATAAGATTAGGAGCAAGTCTTTGGAGTCGGATGTTCCTAATTATTATGAAAAAATAGTTAATAATCCTCAACAGAGAGAAATTACTTCTACTTTATCTTATCCGAGAGATAATGTTGCAGAAACAACAACACCCCTCATTGCTAATTTATTAAAACAATTATCCGAGAACTTAAATTTAACATATGATATAATACATAACATTGAAAAACAGTTAAACTCTGAGGGTACTACCGAGGGAACTATTCAGTTGAACATGGAACAGAACTATTTAAGTATTTTCACTGATAAAATAAATCCTTCCCTTTTACAACAAATAAAACCGTACCCATGGATAATGCTCAATAATAACAATAAGATAGAAGTACGGATTTTCATGGAAAATGAATCTGGTAATAAAAAAAAAGATAGAGGTTAGATGAAATTGAACCCTACTGCATATTGTAATGTTGAACAAGCAATAAGAATAATCATTAAGGAAACACCATCACTTTTTGAGATGATGGAAAATACTAAAGAAGAAATTTTATTACATGAAAAGGAATGGGATATTCATACCGATAAAGTAGGAGCAGATTTGGTGGAAACAATCACCTATAAAAATCATGATGTGGATGATATTCTACTTTGTGTAGGTGAATTAACATTAGCCGACACTGATTCAAAACAATTGTTAATTCAAGAATACCTTAATTCTGGAGACGAAGGTAGAAAAGTGCTCGAAATAGCCGAAGAGTTGTTGAAGGATGGGGGACAGAATTTTATGCATAAAATACTCATACTTTCAGATTCGTATATGGATGAGTTATATAATTTAGAACTTGTATTACAGGAAATGGTAGGTGAAAAAGTATGATGAAACATTATGAGTCTTATGATGAAGCTCACAGGTTATGTCGAGTGTTGTCTCATCATAAAAATTTGTTTACGGTGGAACCTGAGATAATTATTTATCCTGATGCATGGTATAATAAGTTTTTTGAAATTTTGTTGAGGGATAAAGATGATTCAACTAGAAATGTTGTTTTGAATGTGGATGAGTTGAGTAGGATTGTTGGGAAGTATATGTCTGATGGTTGGGTGCTCTCTGAGATGGTTTCTGATTCTGAGGATAATGGTTGTACTCCCCTTAGGTTAAAGTTTAAAGAGGTGTGATGTTATGTTCTTGTTTGTTAAGTGTTGTGTTAGTCTGATTGTGTCTTTGCTTTTAGTTACTGTGTTGTATCTGTGTGTGGATAGGTTGGTGTTTTCTGTGTTTTGCCATTCGTTGGATGAGGCTACTTCTTTGAATTTGATTTTTGTTGGTGTTTTGTTCGTGTTACTTTGTTTGGGTACTGTTGATACTGTTTTTGGTATTTTGTTTTATTTGCCTTGATTTCTTTTTTTTCTTGTTTTTCTTGTTTTTATTTTTTTTGTTTTATTGTGGATTGTAAACCTTTATATACTATAAGATACATATTAAATATTATACTACTAATATTATATATGGTAGTTTCAAACACCCAAAAAAAGGAGAGAAAACCACAATGGTAAACATAACATTCGATATGCACACCCTAAACCTCATGGAACAACACATAAACAACCAACACGAAACAATAAAACAACTAAAAATCCAAAACAACCTAAAATTATACGAACTAGAACTAATAAACGAAGAAGAACTATCCAAACGACTAACCCAAAACAAATAAAAAAAGGGAGACCACACACAATGGAAATAATAAGAATGATAAGCCAATATGCCAACCCTGAAGGCATAAAATACATCAAACAACGAGTAATAATATCACACAACAATGAATCACTACAATTCGACCTACAACGAGACAAATACACAAACATAATCACCGAAGTAAAACCACTATTCAACAAACAAAAACTAAAAACACAAAACCAACTAATTATCGCACAAGCCTTCGACAACGAAATAGACGCAGATTTGGACATAAATCTATTCATGTCCGAAGTAGGACAACCCCAAAAATTCCAAAAAACCGTATACATAAAAGACCAAAACGAATACGGCACACTATGGAACAAAGAACCAAAATGGTTAACCTATGAAATAATAATAAACACTGTAGAACCTAACATAAGTTAGGTTCCAACTTAACCCCCATATTAAGGAGGAGAATATCATGGAAAAAACATGTACAACATGTAAATATTATCAAATAATACACAACCCATACGCCCTATCAGGTTTCAGTAAAGAATACTGTAACAAACATGACGACAACCTACAATTCCTAGAAAACAAACCATGCGAACATTACCACAAACCTACACTCACAGATGAAACCATAACAGAAATAATAGAAATACACAAAGACAACATAGACACACTAAAACAAATAATCGACGGCAACAAAGAACTAACAGATGAACAATTAGACACATTACTGTACCACACACGAAAAATAGACACAACATTATCAAGACTAGAAAACAACTAAAAAAAAGAGAGGAGGCACCCATAAAATGGCAATAAGTAAATATGAACAGATTATAATAGAAAAATATGAAGAAGGGAGAGTAGGGAGAGTAATGAACCACAAAAACCAAAGTGAACTCACATCTCCCATCGCTTTATCTTATTTTCTGATAAATGTGAACGAAAATTATTACAAAATAGAGAACATTTACATTATCAACGAAAAAGGTGAAAAATTACTTAAATTAAAGACAGAGAACTTTAAGGATTTAACCCATGACAAAACAACTACTATAAAATTCAAAGGTAAAACTTACCGTCGACTCAAACCCAAGTATGATAAACAAAATTTCATAATTAAATCCACATCTAAGGGTTCAGTACATCAGAATCCTTATGATATTTACATTTACTACAAAAACATAGACTATGAATATAAGGGAAAAAAAGTGAAAAACATTTATGACCATGCAGGCGTGGATGTCAGATATAGTGATTTGGTGGAGAAGCATGTGGTTGGAGGTCAAGATGTGACTATATATGTTAAAAATTTGGTTAAAGGTAAATGGGAGTTAGAGAATAAAGTGAAGCAGATTATTAAACGAGACTTTTTGAGTGAGTGTGATATGTTCTGTCTTATGGATGAAGATGTTATTAAGTCTAAATGTGATGAGATTTTGAAGTTGAATCGGCAGATTCGTAGGATAAATGATATATTGATTAGTATGGCATCCGAATAATCTGATTCTTTTTTTATATTTTTTTTATTGTTTTTATGGTTTATTTTAATTGTATTTGTTGTGGTTTGTTGTGGTTTGTTTGCACGTTCTTTTGGTTATTTTTGATGTATATTTTTTTTTGTTTCGTTTATTCATAGTTACTCTATATGTCCTGTTGCTTTTTTAGTTTTTTGGGGATGTGGTTTGTTTGGTGTTGTGGTTTGGTAACCTTTATATACTATGTGATACATATTATATATTATACCACAAATATAATATTTTATTTGTGTAACAAGGAGTGACGAAAAATGGCAACAATAACCATAACCCCAATAACCCGCATAGAACGATTATTAGACATAAAATTGGATGTAATAATCACATCCGATTGTGAAATCACAATCCAATGTGATAAAAGATGTCGTCTATTATCCCACTTACTACACAAAGTAAATCTAGATGTCCACTGTGACAAATACGGATTCTTCAGTATAAACACGGAAGAAATCCCACTAAACAAACTACTAGACGGATTAAACATAATAGCCGACAATCCTCAATGGATAATACATTTCTGTGAAAAATACTATGAAAACGAATTTATGATGTCAACCACATTCGGAACACAAATCCCCGAAGAAACATCATAAAAAAAAGGAGGAGGGGAGAATTAGATTAAACACCCCCACCCCTAAAAAATACTAAAACATAAACTGGAGGAAAGCACACATGTTAAATGCACAAAAATTAAGACAAAAATACCAAACAGAAATTGAAAACCACAAAATAAACGGAAACACAATCAACGACATTTACACCCTACAAAATGAACTGATAGAAAAATCAGCAAGTGAAGGTAAAACATCCTGCAAATTTTACCCCCATGGAACAATATACGAAACATGGGAAGAAGAAATAAAAGCGTATTATGAAGATTTAGGTTTCACCTTCAGACTTAAAAACCGTAGTGGTGGCATATTTCAAGACAATATGGAAATATGTTGGTAAAAAAAACTGGAAAAAGCAGGTTGGTGAAAAACATGCAAAACCAAACAAAATATGAAACAATACTAGACGAAATAAAAGAAATTAACAATAAATACAATTTACTCGGATACCAAATAATGCTCCTAACCGATACCCTTGAAAGATTAGATAATGAGAGTGATGTTGGGGAGATAACTGATGAAATTTTTGATATGGTATTATCAACGGTTCGGAACACGCCGTATTACACGGATGAGTTCACAGAAACGGTTTATACTATTGTCAATGAGGTATTACCAGATATTGAAGCAGAAGTTGGTAGGAATATTGATATAGAAATGTGAAACGAATTATGGAGGATGGTGATATTTGATGACTCTTGAAGATAGGGTTAAATCTGAATTGGAGGCGTGTCCCTTTGAGTTAACGGATTCTCTTTTGGGGGATGTTGTTAAGTCTGTTAAAATGTTGTATGGTGTTAATCCTACTGAGCAACAGATTAGGGATGTTGTTAATGGGCTTCGTTTGTTTCAGTTGTCTTCTTTGTTAGACCATGTTGAGTGAGTTTTTTTTTGTTGTGGGAGATATTTTTATGGTTTGTCCAGACCCATGTAGTGTTTATTTTTTTTGTATTAGTTTCATTTTAATTCACTTCAAAATTTTTTTTTTTTAATATTTTTTTTTGGATAACCTTTAAATACTATATGGTATATACTATATATTATACCACAAGTATTATAATAAAAATATTTGTGAAAGGAAGGAGTGAAAAAAAATGAAATACACCAAATTATATCAAAACACACAAGAATTAAAAACGTTCATTGAAAAAAAACTCAAACAACAAATCGACTACGAAACATTACTACACAACATACAATCACATCTAACCCCTACGGAATTCAGAAAATACGTTGATTCAGACATGATTGACATATTCGAATTAACCCCTATAACTACTATGTTAGAATCAATAGAAGAAGGAACGGACTTCGAATCAAGTATAAATTCCACAAATGAAATAATAAATGGATACCCAATACAATGTAACGGCAAATACCATAACTGGGTAATAGGATTATCAGATTGCATGGACGAAACAGAACAAACAGAATTCTTAGAAAACCTAACAAAAAACTGGCAACAAAAATATCGTTCCTACAACGCAGACCAATTTTTTGAATTCTTAAAATCACTAAACCCATTAGTACCCCACTATGAAGGATTAGAAAATGATAAATACATTCAAATTTCCGAATACATGTATCAAAAAATACATGAAGACAACATCTTACAAAAAGACGAACTAGAATTCTACAACCAAGAAAAATACTTCGAAATTGTCCCCATACTTAACATGTTAGAAACGATTCAAGCGAAAGATGAACTAATATTATATAGTACTGAGAACATTAAAGAAAATTCCCTAATAAACTATCTTGATTCCGATTTAGATGTACTAAAAACCAAATGGAAAGATGCCTTTTTTGAATTTAAATGTCCTAATCAAACAGAAAATGCATCAGAATCAGAAAAATTGTCAGAAAATGTATCTATTCCATTTTCAATCAAAGATAATATAATATTTGACTTAGAAAATGAATTAGGAGAATGTTTGATTGATTCATTAAATCAAATGGACAAACAAATTCATTCCATTTCAGAAGGAGAAACAATCCGGTTTTATTATGATACCGAGACATTCCCCCACGAATTCAATGAACAATATGAAATGTGGATTTATGATTCATTTTTAGTATTCTTTGATAAAGATGATAAAACAAGATGTGCCTTTTATTTCATTAACAAAATAACTGATATTGTTAAAATATTCCAATCCCAAAAAGACATATCAGATTTGATAAAAGCCACTAATTAAACCCCTACTTTTTTTTTAAAATACTCAAATAATTTAAGGTTATTCTAAAATAAATAATGTTACCTTATAGAAAAACCATTTTTAAATCAATTACCCTACATCAAACATAATTTTTTTATAAACCAAACTATAATCCCTTAACCTTCAGAAAAAACACCACCCACCACCCTATAAAATTAATTGAAAAAAATGCAAAATACAAAAACAGAAAAATCCCTAAAAATCAAAAAATAAAAAAACACATTATCGCCCTTGAAAATTTAAAAACGTATTAATGTCCGACCAATGCTAAACTAACAACTCCCATAAAAAAAAAGATAAAAAAAGGGAATACACTCTCTAATATCCCCTAAACTACACTTAACTCCATATTTTCTAACAGAATTAATTGCATGTTATCATAGGAATAGTTTAATTTCTTACCTTCGTCATATTCTATGTTTAGAATTGTTTTGTTTTTGTTTACTCTTTTGAGCAATACTTTTTCTAGGTTGGATACTTTTTTCACAATATTTTTGGGAGTTTTGAATAATAAGTAATATTTCTTATCGCTCTTTTTGAAGTTTACGTCGATTATTGGTTCTTCATACATAATGCTTATTTTTTTTCTATTTCTTGAAGAGGTTTACATGGATTTTTGTAGGGCGTGTTTCTGTGTGTGTTATTTTTGTTGGTTCTAAATGTGCATGCTCCTCATTGTCAATTTGTTTTGTGAGGATTATTTCGTCTTTGATGTTGGGTTCATCTTTTATTGTTGTGTTTACGGGGGTTTTGTTTTCTTTCATGTTCTTTTCACGTTTTATTTGTTTTTGCTACTACTTCTTATAATCAGGAATATATTTATATACTACTGGTATTATATATATTAATTGTACTTCAGTGTGAAGTATAATCACTAAAATGTTTCTAATCACATTTTTTTTAGTCTTTTAGTATGTTAGGTCTTTTTTATTTTTTTTAAAAAAAACCGATACCTTGTGTTTTTTGTATTAAAAAAAATTGTTTATTAAACCTTTAAAATTATACCTTAAAAAAGAATATACACCAAGTTATTGGGGAAAAATGGCAGATAACATAAGGAATAACAGTTTATATTCATTGTATGTGGTTTCTTATGTTCCTTCTCTTTTTTTTTCATTGTTCAAATCTTCTTCTATCAATTAACTCTTGTTTTTTACCTTTATTCCATCCACCACTTGCACTTTGGCTATGTCCCACTTGCTGTACATATCCTGTGATACGGTCGTACCATTCTACTTCTTTTGTTTCTCCACAATGTATGCAATTGTTTTGCAATCCTTTCATTAATGTTCCACATTTGTTACAATAGGATAATGCACTACTGTATGCCCAGAATCCAATGTCACTGTTATGACATATTTTATCAGTCAAACTTCTTAGGCTCTCTGGGTCACTGTAGGATTCTCCCATGAATGCATGGAATATGTGTCCACCTTGGGTTTTTGGATGGTATTCACTTTCTATTTTTATTTTTTCAGGTAATGAAAGTTCTGTGTCTACTGGTAAGTGGTTACTATTCGTATAATAACTTGCTTCCGTTCCACCATTGTATATTGCCTTGTCAGGGTACATTTTTCTATCCATCGTTGCAAATCGGTAAGCAGTACTTTCTGCGGGTGTTTGTATTATACTCCAACGGTAGGGTGTTTCACTCTTCAAGGTATTAATATGGTCATTAATGTAATCAATTACTTTATGTCCTAATTTGTTACTATTAGGGTCGGCTACACCTTTACCTGTGAGACTGATTAACATTTCATTTAATCCTACAAATCCAAAAGACAAAGTACTGTTTTCCACTTGGTAATAAGGTTTACCTTCAAACTCTTGTGTGAGGAAAGGTAATAATTTATATTCGTTCAAGCATTTCATTGCCCTTTCTCTACGGGTTAATAGGATGTTCTGTGCGTTTTCTAACTGTTCATCTAGTAAATCAAATAACTGTGTTTCGTCCTTGGCTCTGTACGCTAATCGTGGAAGATTTAATGTAACATATGCAAGGTTTCCACAACGGAGTGTGTCTGTTTCCCAGTCTCCAGTCCAGTTATCTGAGAGTCTTGTTCTGCAACCCATATAATTTGCGTGTTTGCCCATGTACTCGGGGAGCATGTTGATGTAGTAGGCAGTTCCGAACTTGGCGGATAAGTAATGTACTCTGTCAATGTCTTCTTCAAATTCGGGTTTAAGGCATTCTTCTCTTAAGTAATATATTGTGTTTGGGAAGAGGTGTGGTTTTCCATTGGCATCTCCTTTTAATAGTACTTCTGTGAACGCTCTTTGTATGAGTCTTACTTCTTTTTCATAGTCTCCATATACTCCGCACGCTTTTCCTCCTGGTCCATATGCTGTTTCGTTTTTGAGGAAGTCTGGTACTGTGAATTCTAATCCTACACTTGTGAATGGTACTTGTCCTCCACGTGCTGCATATGCCATGTTTAGGTTGTATATGAACATTTCAACGCATTGTTCTATTTGTTCGTATGGTAATCCGTGTGCAAATGGTGCCACGAATACGTTCCATAGACTGAATGCCTGTCCTCCACTCATGTTCTGTTGAGCTGCGAGTAGTATTTCTCCACTGTGGTTCATTACTGTTTCCATGTGTGTTGGTGGTCGTGCAATACTTGTGTGGTCTCCTGTTCCGTCTACTTTTAATCCGTATTTGATGAATAATCGTAGGTCGTGTTGGAGGCAGTTTAGTGGTCTGCTTGCGAAGTAGTCTAAGTCGTGTATGTGTAGGTCGCCGTTGAGGTGTGCGTCTGCGAGGTTGTGTGGTAGTATGTTTAGTAGTGTGTATTGTTTGAGTGATTCGTCGGCTACGTATTTGTGTATTGTTTCTGGGTTTTGCATCATGTTGGCGTTGTCTCTGTTTCCATTGTTGATTAGGTTTTCTATGTCGTATGATGTCATTCCCATTCGGGTGTGTTTTCGTCTTAGGCTTTCTAGTCCGTTTTCCATGAGTTTTGCGTTGGTTAGTTCTCGTATCATGGGGCTTGTTACATAGTTTAGGTCTATGTTTTGTAGTATGTTTTCGATGTCTGTTGCTATTTTTTTCGCGAGTTTTGGTGTGGTTTGTGTTTCTCGGGTTAGTGTTTCTGTTATTTTGTTTTTGTCGAATTGTTCTATTGTGTCTTTGTTTGTTCTTACTTTGATTGTTCTTGTATTTATCATGCTTTTTTTCCTATATTTCTTTTTTTTGCCCCATCTTTTGTTCGTTTCCCCTCTTTTTTTGGTGTTGTGGGAGGTGGATTGTTTTTTTTTTGTGGGGTGTCTTTTTTTATTTGATTGCTTTATTAGTTTATGTTGTTTGTTTTAATTTTTAGAATTGGTTTGTGTGTTATTGAACTTTTTTGGTGGTTGTGTGTTTCTTTTTGTGTTGTTTTTTTGGGATTGTTTTTGTTTTTAGGTGTTTTTTGTTTTGTTTTTTTGGGAGTTGGTTTTATGGTGTGGGAACGAATTGCTTTTTTTATGTTCTCGTAAAATTTAGTTTGTATACACATAGTATTGCAGAATTATTATTATTTTTTTTAATGAAAAAGAGAATTGTTATAGGAGTGCTGTTAATAAATGGTGATTACTTTTAAAAATGAAGATGTTATTTTGAATGTTTTAAATTTGAATGTTTTGGGTGATAATTTGAATTATTTAAGGTCTGTTTATGAGAATCGTCCCGAACCTTTTTCTAATGTGGTGTATTCCTTTTATTTGAAGTTGTCAGATAGCAAGTATTATTTTGAGCCGTTGTCTAAGGCGTATAGGTTGGTTCTTAAGACTGTTTATGATTTGTCTGTTCGTGGTTTGTTGAGAGATGATTCTGTTGATTATATTGTGGGTTTGGCAATGAAATTGTGTGGTGTTGAGGGTACTACTTTGTTTATGGGTCATGTTGATTTTAGAAGTAGTGATGGTCGTTTCATCATGGTTAAGGATTTTTCTAAGACTGTGAGGATTGTTCCTAAAAATTAGTTTTGTCTGCTATTTTTTTTTTGGGTGGGGATTGTGGTCTCCATTGAGGAGAAGGTAGTCTTACTCTTGTTCTTGTTTTTTTTATACCGTTATGTTTTGGAGATGGCGTTATAAAAATTGTAAAGAAAGGACGCTATCTTCTTCTCTGGAGATTGATTTAAAAACGAATTTCCTATCGATAGGGGATGTGATATTTGTTGTTATCACAGTTATTTGTTTTATTTTTTGTGTTTTATAAAGTTTGTGGTTCTTTTTTTACTGCTTTTTTTGTATTATGTTGTTTTTTTTATGTTTTATGATAAAGTATATATATGTTATTGTAGTATAAATAATATTATATACCTAAAGTATATATACAAATTTGTACAAAAAAAAGAATAAGAGCAAAGAACGAAGATGACACTAAAAGAAATACAAAACATCAAAATACAACACCCACCTTATATTAAAATACAAAACACAACACCCACAACAATCAAACATATACAGAGCAACTATAATAAAACACAACCATTCACTATAACTCTACTAATAGACAACATCCAATCATACCACTACAAAATAGCCAAAATAACCATACAAAAACAGAACCAAGAAGACAAAAGAATAACATTATACACAACAATGACCCAAACAATCATGGACATAATAATACCCGCCAACAAAGAAGTAGTACTCATAATAGACAATAACGTATGGTAACAACCCCCCACAAAAAAAAGATAATATAAAAGAGGCATGAAAGTACAATGACAAAAAAACAAAACAATAACATAACAACCATCACAGAAAAAATATATACAATATCACAAAAAAGAACACGAACCAACGGAGAAAAATACACATACCACAACTACACATTACTCATAGACTACAACATCATTGAATTACTTGGAGCGAAGACCCATATCTACATGTACAAAGAAAACAATAAAATATACATCACCTCGGAGCAACCGGATGGGAGTGTATTATCTAAGAAACTAAGACTCAACCAACAAGTAGGCACACCCAAAAATAAACCAGACAAGAGAAGACATTCCTTCATAGTACCTAAACTCTTCTTCAAAAATGCATCACAGAATTACATGAAATTCACAATACATCACAACATAAAAGACAGATTCTCCAACAAACCCTTAACAGAATTACAACTACAAACAGAAAAAGCAGAATAAGAATTTCGCCCAAAAGGAGAAGAGATATGAAGAATTCAATGTTTCTCCCATCCAATAAATTAAAATGAAATAAACACAATATACTTTATTATAAACTATAATATGAGGTGCAAATTATTATGAAAAAAATAAACAATATCAAAACAACAAATGAATATGGATTAATAACCACAATAAACAACAACTCACTTAAAACAAAAATCGAATGGAACTTACCCAAAGAAAAAGTAGAATACATGGGTACAATACCACTACACAAAATAACAGAAAAATAAAAAAAAAATAAGGAGGATGACAAATAGTCCTCATAAAAGAGAAGAGAGTAGGAGATTTGATTTAAAGATGAATCCAAAAAAAGAAAACAACCTAATCACCACCCTAAAACAAAAAATAATCCGTTATCAAAGAGCAAATAAGGAGTATTGGGATTCCATATATGACCTAGAACAATACACCACACAAAAAATAGGCAATGGAAAAAATAATGCCACAACCGAAGTAATAGATGACACAATACAACTACAAGTAAGTACAATCACAGATGAAATAAAACAACTAACAAATTATCTCACAAAAGAGAGCATACCTTTCGAATTAGAAGAAGAAAACAACATATTCCACTTAACAATAGGCATATATGATATGGTGTGGGATGAAAAAAGGGAATATGCAACTTTTCAGAAATAACTGAAGTAAAAACAGAATAAAAAAAAATGGGGTTCAATGGGATGGGATATTAATTGAAAATCAAAAAATACCTTTACAAATACTCACAAAACAATGGCACATCGAATTATATTATCTACGTGAAAAACACGTATGTTGCTTCAAGAAGAACACTTGAAGAAATAACACCCATATACGAAGAGTGCAAAAACAACAAATTCTATGAGCCTCTAATGAAAAAAATCAAACAAAAATATGCAAAGAAAAAACACCACAAAAAACACCCAAACTCAATTTACATATACCAAAACCAAAACGGAACATACTTCATCCAAAAAGGAAAACAATACTTCTGCTCTTCAGATTCCTATGAAACCATACAAGAATACAAAAAACAACTAGAAAAAAATGGGTGGAATAAGGATGCATTAACCTACAATCACCGACAAAAACATAACTTACCACGATACATCCAATATGCCAAAAACAACACCTATCGCATAAGATACAATGGTGGACATTATGGAATATTTAAAACGATAGATGAAGCCGTTAATGAAAGAGACTTACTCATAAAAAACAATTGGGAATATGATTTCATAGACCTATACTAACAAAAAAAAAGATTGGGGAGATAAAAGAATAATATGCCACTAAAAATAAACAAACAAAAATGCACAGGAAAACAAAACTGTCCAAACAACGGAGTATGTGTTGCAATCTGTGCTCTAAACAACATAACCTTCCACGAAAATTACCCACAAATAAGTCAAGAATGTGCAGAATGTGAACTCTGTGCAATGAATTGTCCAACAGAGGCAATATACAGGGAGAAATAACAAATTATGATATTAACAAAAGAAGACTTCAAATTAAGTTACAACGATAAAAAAATAACATGTATCGCACTATTCGCCAGTATGCTCATCATATGCAACATACTCGCAACAAAAACAAGCCAAATTGGATTTCTAACAATAACCTCTGGGACAATATTGTTTCCATTCACCTACCTTCTTGGTGATGTTATCACAGAAGAATATGGTGAAAAAGTAATGATGAAAACAGTCCTTCTATCATTATTCGCTAATTTGATAATGATAGTTACGGGCATTATAGCTGTAGGATTACCTTATCCTTCAACATTCACGGCACAACCTCACTTTGAATATATATTTACTTTCGTGCCACGAATTGTTCTAGGTTCATACATCGGTTGCTACTGTGGACAATATGTTAACGCTCGTATGATGACAATTATGAAAGAAAAAACAAATGGAAAATACTTATTTGCAAGAACTATTGGTAGTACTATTGGTGGAGAATTAGTTGATACAATACTATTCCTAACTATAGGATTCCTTGGTACAATGTCTTTCTGGTCATTATGTGGCTTTGTAATGACACAATACATAACCAAAGTACTTATAGAAACAGTATTACAACCAGTAACTTATGAAGCAATTAAGTATGTGCAGAAAGAATAATTCGAATTTGGATGTATATATAACACATCCTATTCCACAATTTTCAAAAAAAAAAGTTAGGAACTTGATATGAAATGAGTTATGAACTGGCAAACAATACAATTGAACTTGATGGGAAAACTGTGTTAGTAATACATGAAGAAGAAAAGGCAAGCGATTATATTGAATTTTCAGTGACTGATGATATTATTATGGGTGTATTTCTCAATAAAAAAAACATAGTCCTCGGAATAAACACAAACTTATCTACTAATACTTACTCATCAAACAGATTGGTTGAAATATTCAGAGCAAAACAGGGTGTAGAAGAAACAACATCTCCCACAAACAAGGATAAATTCCTTGAATGGTGGAATAATGTGTGTTATAAAGAACCAAATTCGTTCACAGAAATAGCAGTCCCATACCATGAAATGAAATACCATTTCACCGAAACAATAGAAACAGACAAAACAGAAAATACCACCTGGTATGTTTACTATCTTAATCCTCCTATAGGATTGGAAGTTAAATTAGGTGATGACCACCTAGTATCTTACAGTTCTCAAAGAATCGAAAAAATAATGATTATCCAATCAAAAGAGGTTGATTACAACCTAATGATTTGCTTATACGATAAAACTGATTCCTTTGTTGAAGATATTGATATTCACACAAACCTGCCTCTTGAAGAAATTTCATTCATCTTTGAGTATGGTGATTTGCAATGTGCCCGTACGACCGATGAGGAACAGCAGTTATATGTGAGTTTATGGGAACAGTTAAGTCCATACAATTCTATCGATGAAAACAGAAAACTGTTGGAAGAATGGATAAAAAAACGAGATGGGGGTTGATTAAAAAAATGGAGTGGAGCAATGATATAATAACTATAAGTCTAATCTCACTGTTTTGTATAATTATAATCTGCATACTCTTTTATGTGTTACAATTCATAATCGGGTTGTTAATTGTAATCAGTATGGGTGGATAAAAACAATAGTTTGGTTAAAGTTGGAAAAAAAATATGCTTTTAAGTGAGTTTATATGAATTATACACTAAGGACAGTAAATATGATTGTTGGAGGAAAAAAGGATGGATAACGAAGATTTTATGGAATTTATTAATAATATGATGAGTAATAGTGGTTTGGATGAAATGACTTCAGAACTTCGAAAAGCAAATAAAAAAAGAATAAATGAAACAAGAGGTGATTTAATTGATTTTCTACAAGCAGACAGATATAAAATTATTATGGACCACCAACAAGCCCAAATAGGAATTCCTAAGTATTTGAGTTCTGACGAGTATAAAGATTCAATTGATTTGGCTTTAAAACTTTCACAATTGATAAGGTTGATGATGGAAGAGGAACAATTTTAGGGGTGTGCTGTTATGATGGATAATGAAAAAACTATGGAAGAAGTAAAACAATTAAGTGAAATTAATATGGATTTGGTATTTCAGATGGTAAATTTGTGTAACAAAATCACAAAGCAACTTTATAAAATGCCTCGGTACATAGATTTGGACAACGAGTCAAGGGGGGTTGTGAATGGTTTTGTAAGAAATCTGTTGTTGTATAATCATTATGCCAATAGTGATACGAATTGGAATCATAATCCTATGGAATATAGTTCTGAGGAATGGGACTGATTAGGATATTGCTTGGGTAGAAATATGAATTTACCCATGTACAAATATTTTAGAAAATATTGCAATGGTAGATTATATCCAAAATAAAGGTTTTATAATAAAGTATAATATGATGCTTATTAGTGTGGGAGGTTAAGACATTGGAAAAAGTTAGAAAATACATTAAAAAAATAGTGCCTGTAGAAGCCGTTCAATACAATGATGAATCGATTAAGGAATGGATTGGTGAAAGAGCTGTTATATCTTATGTTGATGAATTATGTATAACGGCTTCTCCCACAGATAAAAGGGTAATTGCCTCTTGCACTAAGGGTGATTATGTTGTGAAAGAGGAAGAATTGGATTATTACACAGTTAAAAAGGATTACTTCGAAAAAGCCTATGAACCATATGACGAATCAAAAGAAAATGAACAAATAAATACCCTAATTCATAATTTGGTGATGATAATGGATATTACAAAACCACATCTTGAAAATAAGGATTTGGAATTAATTCATACCATCGCTAATGACAGTATATGTAGATTGGAAGAGGTGGCACATTATCCAAACACAAAGGAAACTGGAGAAAAATAATGATGATATACTCTCCCAAACAAGATACACTCACACAATCCAAACACAACACCAATTTCAAAAGAATCTATGATGATGCAGTGATAGAACAATCATTATGGTACATTGGTGCTTCAAGATTATATCAGGTAAGAAATGCCAGTAAACATATCAAAAAGGAATTACTTATGGAAATGACTCAAGAAAATGAATACTTAATCCGAGTAGATATACAACATGAATGGATTCCTGAAAAAATGGAAACCAAATATAAATCAGAGTTCCACGTCCTTAGAAAAGTACAAAAAACCATACCAGAACAAACAATTACAAAATGGGTGGTGGTTGAATGAAAGATATGAATACAGAGTTTATGGAAAGAGAAGAGAGGAGAAGGGGATAATGGTAAACATAAAACCCATAAAATTATTAGAATACAACAAATGGAAATATAATAACCACTATGATGGCCCTGAAGATTATGGTGGAGCAGTATTCCATTTCTTAGAAAGGTGGTCTGAAAAGATGGAAAACTATATCACAAACAAACCCCGAGAAGCCATAATACCAATACTAACATATATTGCAGATGATTGTTCATACATGGTAGGAGATGGAATAACTGGATTCCAGTTTCACATGGCAAAAGAAATATTGGGAGAATTTTGGGAATATGGGTATGAACTGAAAATAGCTTATTCCATATCGGAAACTAAAAGAAGGTTCGATATTCGCAAGGAAATCGAATCAGAAAAAGTTAAGGAAGAAGATATTAGACCTGAACCCAAACTGATTGAAGAAAAGTGATGGGAATGATTAATTATAATTTGATACATTATTTACAAGGCAGAGCAAACAAAAGAGAATTGGATGAAAAAACAAGATACTGTTACATAACAACCAAATTAATTATCAAATATGAAAAATACAATGGAAACTACACTATAAACACATTAGAATCCCTCATATCTAAAAGATTACTATTTGAGTATGTAGATTTTAGAGCTGAATTGATAACAAAAAATAAGGTAGAGTACACGATTAACATGCCGGTTGAGATGTTACCTTACTTTATGGAAATATTATATGACCTTAGGCTAAATGACTATCCCTTTGTAATAGAACGTGAAAGTATAATACATAGCTATTCATGGGAGCGAATGCAAGATATTATATCTGAACCCAAAACGATTGAAGAAAATGAGGTGGGGATAAAATGAAAGATATATCCACAAATGAAAACCTTATTAAAAAGGGCAATGATGGAAAAACTTCATTATCTATAGAAAATATTGCCACAAAATACTCAATCAATGAGGAGTATGTTGAAATGTTATTTGCATCATGGGATACAAATGACTGGGAGGGAGTGAAACACATACTAATGGTATTTGAAGATACCATATCATTTGAAATTTATCCTCAGTTTCTAAAAGATATTCTAAAATATATCCACCAATGTCAATTCCCCTTACAAACTGAACCAAAAGAGGAAATGGATAAAATTGAATCCTTGAAAAACATAATATCTCTCCACCAGCACTATTACAAGTGGTATGTGGTAGATGAGTGTGGAACAACAGAGTGTAATCCTGAATTATCAGATAAGTTTTTCAAAATGTACATCACAAAAAAATTTAAAACAGAATTAATACTACGGGAACAACTTGAACTTTCAGAGAGTTGGGTTATTCACTTATCAGAAAATATACTGAAAATTTATGGTTGGGATAAATCTACTTTCTCAGATGTATCCAGATTATGGGCTTTGCTTGAAGAAATAGGATGGAACATTAACTGTGATGTGGATTTTAATGATGGTACTGTTAAATTTGTTGTGAAACTGAAGAACATGAAAGGAGAAGAATGAACATGAATGAACTAATACCTCTGGAAGAAGCCATGCATGATTATCAACAGGCAAGGGAGGATTATCTTAAAAAGGTAGAAGAAGCAGAGAACTTTTTCAAAATAGATAGACAAATATTTGAATCCATACTGCGAACACATTTCAATGCCTCAGAAGTATATGTGTCTGGAAATGAAGTCAAATTCATAAGGTATAACGATGAAGAACAAAAAAGACTCTATGAAGAAAATGGTGTGTTCTATGATAACATACCAGAAGAAGCAGAAGAGTTCCTAAAAACCAGGAAATATATTCATAAATATATTGAAGTTAATGAGGGTGTATTAAAGGAGGAAATCACTTTCAATATTGATTAAAAACGGATGGTAGTGTATTATGGGAGTTACTTATGAACGGTTGAAAAAGCTGAGGGAAAACAACAATTATACTCAAAAACAAGTTGCAGATTATTTAGGAATTAGCCCAAATACTTTTTCAAAAATGGAAAAAGGACGAAGAAACATGAACTCAGTCACTCTTGATAAATTATGTTTATTATACAATTGCTCATCAGAATATTTATTCGGAAAATCTGATGATTATACAGGAAATAATGAAACTGTTACAAATCGTGATAGGTTGAAAATTCCCTCAGATATTGAAAAAATTGATTTATTTGCAATTTCTAAAATGAATCAAGTAGCCAGATATTTAAAATTTTTAAGAAAAATTGAAGAGGAAATTGTTTTTGAAATGAGGGAAGTAGGTGATTAATAATGCATAAAAAGGAAAATATCCTAAGATGGATTCGTGATGAAATAAAAACAGACATCGGAGAATATGTGGAATATGATGGTTTTGGTTCTGTAAAAGGACAACTGCGACTCAATAGTACCTTGTTAGAACACATGAATTATCAACACAACAAATATATTCACATCATAAGATTTGAAAATGAACCTTTCACAGTGTACATGGATTACAGCAAAGATATGAAAAAACTGTATATTGAGCCAGATTATAGGGATGAACCTCCAGTATACAGGGGTGTTTCACAAAGGTTAATGAATGAATTAACACATTACTGTGGAATAAGTAATTATTTTGTTTCATGTGTCTATTATGATTATGAAGAAGCTTGTCTTTGTATACAAGAATGCAAATCCAATATCAATCCCCAATGTTTGACTGATTATGAATTGGATTATATTGCGAAGAAAGTTCTGGAAAGAATGGAAGATTATGAGGGTGAATATTGATGGATAAGATAAAATTGATAAACATAACCAAACTCAAAAACAAACTCATATATGGTCTTGACGATGATAGGGAATGTGCATTATGTGAATTATCATCCCCTAAAGGATGTCGTGCTGGAGATGAGTGTAACTTCCTTTTTGATGAAGATATACTTGATACAATACTGGAAGAATGTCAAATTTCAATGTCGGAGGGATTGAGTGAATAATGCCAAAAAAGATGACTATAGTTGAAAAATGGAAAGAACACAGAAAAAAACTCAAGGGTGCTGAATTACCGTACATACCTTACCTCGCAGAAGAACTTTGTATCTATGATGAAATAACGGAAGAAATACACAAGAACACGGAAGATGGAAAATTGTTAAGGTGGTTTGTCAATAATATAAGAAAATAATTCATGAAGGTTGGATAAATGACTAAAACAATACAAAAAACAAAAGACATCATCAAAGTCGAAGGATACATAACAGATGAAGAACTAATAACTCTAAGATGGTTTCACAGATGGACAGAAGCCAATGATGAGAAAGAGGAAACAGAGATAGAACATGTCATCAAACACAACCAAAAATACAACAATGAAAAATTCAATGAAATAATACAAGCCTTGATGACAGGATGGGACACAAAATTAATCAATACGTTACCGTTTGCAGACAGAACCTTGCTAACATTATTTGTGGTACTGTTATACACTGAGGAAGGTTTAAGTCTGGAGGAATGCCTTGACTTTTACTTCATTTCAGAAAACACTCCAAAAATTGAAACAGTACATGAGGAAAGTAAAAGAGAACCAGAGCATTTAAGGTACAAGGTAAAACTGAAAACTAAAATAGTGGGAACATTCAAGGAAGAGTTACAACTGAAAACAATAAATGAACTGCTCAAAGAAGGCAATCCTAACCAGTCATATGACAAAGAATATGTACAATTATATGAATATCATAAATGGTTAACCTCTGATTTTGGTATGGGAGATGATGAAATACAGTATCTTCAGTTCAATGAAAAACTGTTTGCAGTAATACCAATATCACATACAACAGTATTGTTACACTTATTGTACAACACTTGGATTGACTGTGAAGACCTTGAAGAATTAACAGAAACATTGGGAGTGGAAAACTACTCTATAAGTCCATTGAAGAATAGTGGAATAACCTATGACTCTAACAATACACACATTGATTCTCTGAGAATAACATTGGAGTTTGGTATTGGAAACCCATTCGATGAAGAGATAAACATATGGTGAAATAAAAAAATGATAACTGATGACATTGAAAACTATGAAAGAATAGTTTATGAATACAAGGATACTGAAAGATATGCAGATAGTGTGGAGGATAACTTGCTCCGTTTATCAAGGATGATAGAATACCTTGAACCTGTTCAGAACCAGTTGAAGAATATACTCATGGGATATTTTCTCAAAAAAGGGTTAAGTGATATTAAAAAGATAACCATTACCTCCGGAAGTATAGATGTAGTTATAGATAGGGAGTATGTGATTCATGATTCTGAGTTGGAAATCATTCAATCAGTAGGTAGACCCTTCTCAATATGGTTCAATGCTGATATTACAGTAACTTATGTTCTTGAAATAGGTGCTAAAAAAGATAATAAAGGTGACAACAATGGGGCATGAGAAGATAACTTCTGCTGAAGAAATCATTGAAGACCAGATAACAAGAATGAAGTACAAAATAGAAAATCCATACTATGACATGACTGATGACCAACTATTTCTGTTGTACGAAGCGAATCTATTACTATTTGAAGTGAATCAGAAAAAGATAAATGGTGAAATAGAAACTGAATTATCCGATGAAGAACTCTTCAAAGAAAAAATGGAAATATGTGAAATGCTTAGAAACGAGTCTTATGAATTAGAAAAGAGAGGAGTATTATGAAAAGTTGATAGGGGGCAACTATGAAATGACTGTATCTGAAGAAGATAAAAATTATTTCTCTGATTTGTTAGAAGATATTTGTCATGAATGTCATGACTGCAAACACTTATATCTTGATTATGAGTATTATGAAAACTTAGATGATGAATTTCCATGTTTTGAATGTTTTAAAAACCAAAGGGTACATTTTGATGAGGATAATCCAAAACCATCTTGTAAATACAAAGAGGAGGTAACAAGAAATGGAACTCAAAGGAACAATCTCTGAAGAAGTACTAACAGAGATAGACAAATTATGTAACAATCAACAATTAGACAAAAAAAGCAAAACATACAATAACCTCACAGACAAAGAAAAAAAGATAATCAACCTTTTACACGAAGATACATTGGTTGGCTGTTGGGGTGGATTGTCAAAAAATGACATAATATTGAATGTTCTCGTATTCATGAAAACCGGAGACTATAATGGCATAAGAATGAATGACATTGTACTAATAGGTGGAAACGCATACTTTACTCTCATGCTCATAGACCCTCATGAATCATGTGCGAATAAATATGTGGTACCTCTTGTATCTTATGACCCTAAGAATATATTCTCAGAGGATGTTTATTTTAAGCTATGTATGAAGTATCGTGTTCCATTTGTAAATGTGTGGTTGTATAAACAAGCGTTGAAAGAACATGATGATTCTGTACTTCGATGTGTATCAAAGAAGATTCGTGCTGTGATTGAAGATAAGTATGATGTGTTCCGAGCAGAAATATTAATTGCAGTAGAACATGAATTACTCGTTGAAGAGTGGGACTAGATAACTGGGAGGGGGCAACAAGGAAATGACTAATGAGATTAATACTGAAGAAAAAATACTGAAAAAATTAGAAGAACTAAACAAAAAACAGCAACTAACAAACGAGTTACTACTCGCAAATTACCATATACTACAAGAACATATACAAAGACAAAATTCTCCAGTAGTATTACTATCAGAAGAATTAGATGATTACTTCACAGAAAATATACTCAAAGATTCTACAAACAAGAAATTAGATGAAGAAATAGGAGGATTATTCAAAGACCTCCCCGTATGCTCACAATGTGGGTATCGTAGGTTCATGGTTCCATTCACACTAAGTGAGGGAAGAACTACATGGACTTGTAGACATTGTGGGAAAGATACAACAGTTGAAGAAGATTTTAAAGAATATTTTAACAGGCGTCAATCATGGAAAACGAGGACGCAACAAGAAAATGAATGATTGTGAAACATTGATTGCTAATATTATCTTTGAACAGGGTCTTGAAGAAACATTACTCAAAAACATTCCACAATTACGAAAACTTGATGAAGATGGAACACCCTACATCACATACAACAGACCCATAACCAATGAAAATGGGGCAGAAGTACCTATAAGAGATTATTTTGGAGAAAACTTTTGGTGTTGCCTCGTAGAATTGTATGGTGATTATGGAGTTACTATGCGTACTGGTTGGATAGAGGATAAACATGCATTCTTCAAGATGATAAGAGAGGTACACGAATGGAACAAATAGAAGGAGATTAAAATGACAGAAGAAAATGATAAGTCTGAGGTTGTGTGGTAGTGATGATTGAACAAAAACTCAATGCAGTAGTAATGATACTGGTATTGATTGCCATCATAGTTACAGGAATTATTGTTGTTGATGATTCCTCAAAGGATGAAACAGAAAGATACAAATATTCAAATAATGTCATCCTTGATGATATGTGCTATGAAGAATACAACAAATCTTATACCGAATGCAATTATACTGAAAAGAAACAAATTATCAGAAAATACAGATTAACACAATTTGAACATGAACAGGAGAAACCAACACGGATAATGCCTGTATTTATACCAACATAAAAAAATGGGATAGTGATTGAAGATGAAATTCGAGGAAATATTACCACAACTTAAAAAAGGAATGAAAGCATACCGTAGGAAGTATGCAGAACCCGCATGGTCTTTTGTAAATCATTATGTTTACTTTGAACATGAAGAGGTTATGCGAAAATATTATAATTCATCGATACCTACAAAATCCTACCTTGAATACGAGGACATTGTTGCAGATGACTGGGAAATACTGAGAAACAAGACAATGAAACCTATCACCAATACCCGAATTATAGAGTATACTCACATCACCTCAAAAGATTATGGTGGCTATGAAATAATTGTTGATGAAAAGGACACACCACCAGAACCACCATACCTTTATTCTCAGGAAGTGGAATTATGCACAGACCCCATGAAATGCCATATATTGTATGTTCCTGAAAACAATATTGTCTGCTATTATGACTCCTTCAAGGAAAAACTATTCATAACTTATGATGACTCCGAAAATCATTACAAACTGGATAAAAAGATGATACAAAGAATAACAGATTACCTCAGATGGAACAATTACATTATCTACAATTACCATTATGACTGGGAAGGAAGCATACTGTGTATAGAAAAGGAAGGAGATTAAAATGACAGAAGAAAAGGATAAAAAAGATTTGAAAAACATGAGAGATAAAATACAAGAAAACATAAAAAAAATACTTAACTCTGAGTTTGGAGATGAATTAACATTCGAGTTTGGGGATGAATTAACATTCTATCCACCATGGGGACATTATGAAACACTTGGAAAAGTAGAGATTGATGGCGAATGGAAAGATATAATTAATCCATTCATGGGAAGACCAGAATGGTTACCTAAACGAGAACCACAAGTGCCTCATAATATCAATAAAATGTTTGAAGAAATGATGGGAAGTAGTGTAGACAAAGACACAGAACAATTGGTTACTAGTGTGAAGGCTTGGAGAAACCTCTTACTCGCAAAACAAATAATAAAGGAGGATGGTGAAACATTCACACAGGAAACAATAGATGCCATCGGATTGGTTATGGGAATGACCAACCTAATCAAAATGCTAAAAAAGGAGTTGGAGTGAAAAATGATAATTCCAGATGGTATTGTAGGTTTGAGATGGTGTGGTGATGGTGGTGAACAAAAACTTGAAAAATATTTAAAAGATAATTTATATGAGAAAGAGTTTATTGAAAATATTTTAAAAACGGTTAGTAGTTTAACTCAAGAATATTTTAACAATGTAAAACCATGTTTATCTGTTTATAATGACCCAGAATTAGGTACAAAAGAGTTGCTAATCAAAATTCATACAGGTATAGATGATGTGGATAGTTTATTTGAAAAAGAATTGCATTATTTATCAGAACTTACTAAATTAGAACCTGATTATGCTAATTTTATAACAATTATAATTGATTAATATGAAAGTGAAAATTACACCAACTGAAAAAGATGATGACTTAAAAATCATCATAACATCCAAAGGTATAACTGCTTGGATAAACCACACACTGCAAGGGTATTATATTATAACCAATTTTGGTAGTGATGTTAAACTAAGAAGTGAAGATGAAAGCATTAGGAATAGAATAAGATTGTTTGAGGAATCGAAGAATTTGGTTGCGTTTATGACACCGACAAGAAATGAATTTGAAAAGGAGTTCGTGACAGTAGATGACTTATAACAAAGATTGTCCTCAAAGGATGTGGAATGAAAGAGCAACACTTAACTGTGAGGATACTTCTTTATTAGGTGAATTACTTGAAGAATATAAAAACAGAACGAGGAAACTTAAAATGATGAAATTTGAAGATGGATACAAAAAACTAAAAAAGATTTTAGATGATGATGAATGGGCAGATGTAGATTTATGGGAAGATAAGGTGGAATTAACAGTTACTCTCGACCATATCAGTGCTGACCTGTTAGGTTATGCAGTATACCGTTCCAAATCACTGGGTAATGATGTTGAAAAAGTAATAAATGTAATGATACAAGAGTTCTCAGAATATTTCGAAGACTAATATGGTGATTTATTTGCAAAAGGAGATATGAGATATGTCGGAAATGAAAAATGATGTTGAAAGAAATTTGCAAAGTATTTTCTACATTTATCAACAAGATAGGAGAAGATTCATGCTACAGAAAAAACAAGCCGAATCACGGATAAGGGAAGTGTTGAATCTTTCAGATGGTTGGATTATTGAATTATCCGGTAATCGGTTGAAAATAATTCCTTGTGAAGGTCATTCCATTTATGACCAGAATAGAATCTGCAAATACTTATGCTTCGAGAAATATGAATACTTCGAGAAATATGTAAAAAATTTTTCTGTAGTAACCGATTATGTATCCGAATCTGTTCAAATTACAATGGAGCTAAAAAGAATTGAAGATGATGAGGGTGAATAGGTGGAATATGATGGATTGGAAAACTTTCTTTGAAAAACATTGTACTCTTAGTGATGAATACAACTCTCCAGAGAACACACATGGCTATGAATATTCCTTAAAAGGTAAACCTGTTAATTTAACAGTTTATGGGGAAAACATTCTTTTTCATAGGGATTCTGTTAATTTCATACAACACCTTGTAAAATACAAGTCAACAATACAACATCACCTATATCTTCACAGTACAAATGGTGATGAATATTATTTTGAATGCAGTGATTTGGTGTTTAAACAAATGAAAATCCATGGAACATGGATAGTTAATGTGGAAGTGGAAGATGATGGAGAATGACGAATTGTGTAAAACCTGTATTCATGTAGTTAAGGATGGAAACAAACCAGTTGCTTGTCTTACACTCATAGAATGTGTGAACAAAAAAATTTGCATGTTTTACAAAGTACATCCACGTTATGATAGAAAAAAAGAATGGATATACTTCATGAAACCATTATGGAATAAATATGGAGAATTGAGGTGATAGGGTACTCTAAAAAAGGAGAAATGCCTTTCAAATAATTTAATACGGGTGGGTAATGAGAATATGTATATGTTTCTCGGTATTCTTTTTTAATTACATAAAAATAAAATGGTGATGTAAAACCTCTCCATGTCTACGTCTACCCCACAATTATAATTTCCATTTCATTAATTACATTACATGTTATGGATGAGGACTATAACTAAATGTGTGATGAGTAGTGCGAGTTCCAAAGATTAACTCTCTCAGGAGAAGACATCACCAGTAATACCTTGATTTTTACCCCTAAAAAAAAGGATATGAACAAGAACAATATGAACATAGAACACCTAAAGGAGGCTTGTTTTGTAGGAGGTGCAAATCCTCCCCCACCCAATTTTTCAATGAACAAATAAGACGGTGAAAAAGATGATGGAAGAAAAAAGAGTTAAAGTCGAACAAAAAGATTTTAAAACCCAATTTGGATTTAGGACTGATTACAGAGCCACTGTTGCCTCTTTAAAAAAAGCATTGGAATACTTTGATGATGAGTTGCCAATCGGAATTTTGTATGATGGCGGATACGGATATTGTGATATTCACGAAATCATAATTGAAAATGGATTAGTTAAGTTAGTAGGGGATTAAATGGAATGTACATATAATGTAACAAAGAGTCATATAATGGTGATTAATATGATATGTGATTCTTGCATATATAATGGATGGAAAACTGTATATAATGGTAAAGTTATGAAAAAACTCTGTGTCTCGTTACATGAATTTGTAGAAAATCGAACGTGTTGTGTGGACTATAAACAGAGAATAATTCGACAGTATGATTTCAAAGGAACTAATAAAGCATACTGGTTGGAAAAAGGAAACCAAATATAAAGAAAATATGAATTTAGAGGATGATGTTATAATGAGAGAAAGGTTTAGACTAAAGAGTGGTAAAGTATATGACCAGATTGCAGACAAGTATCTTTCATTGACAAAATGTATTAAAACTCTGAATGAGTATGATGATACTCTTGAATCACTGTCTTTTGTAGTTCAGGAGAATGTTATGCTTAGAAAAAAACTTGACCAGTTGCAAGAAAAGAATTGAAATATAAATTACTGGAGGAAATGATATTATGGTAAGAAATTATGATGAGAGGATGTTAATTCATCAAAATAAAAGAAGAGCAAAGTATGGTATAGGACAAAATTCAACAAAAGAAAGTAACAAAGAAGAAACAAACGAAGAGTATCAAGCATTCCTTAGAAAATATGAAGAGTTGACAAAAGAATGAAATACAAATATCAATTTTATAAAAACAGGAAGGACATACTGAAACAACCAACAAATGATAACTATTGGATTCATGCTTCTAGAAAAAACATTTTACACCAACAGGATGGATTTTATCAGTTAATGTATCCCTATGTTATGAATATTGGAAAAACTGTGCTGGATGTGTTTGGTGCGTTCCCAGAACAATTTTATTGTGATGATGACAGAACATTATATTTCACTGTGAAAATAAACAAAATCAAGCAACATGTTAGTGATAATTATTTGGAAAGTATTTCCGAGATTACCGTTCCAATGTATTCTGAGGATAATTCTCTTTTTAAGTTGTGTCCTTATATTATGAATAAAAGCACTCGTTGGAATATTAAGTATTTGACGTTACTTTATAAGGAATGTGGTGTGGATTGTTTGTGATGGTGTTTTTATTTTGAAGTTTCTTTTTTTTTTGGTTTGTGTATTCTTTTTTTTTTATTATTGTTTAATTGTAGTTGTGTGTGATTAAATGAAAACTTTGTTGTGGTTTCTTTGTTTTGGTTGTTGTTTTTTGTGGTTTGTTTGTGGGTGGTTTGTTTTTTGTTGTTTTTTTGTTGTTTGCCCTATATGTCTTGTTGTTTTTTCTTAGTTTTGTTGTGGTTTGTTGTTTTTGGTTGTTGTGTGTTGTGATACCTTTATATACTATGTGGTATATATTATATATTATACCACGAGTATTATATTTTTTGTGGGTAAAAAACAACAAAGGAGACACAAAAAATGACAATAAAAAAAGACATCACATTATACAACTTCATATCAAGTTTTTATGACCTAAAAGAAACATTCCAAACAGAATATGATTTTAAAAACTTAGAAAAAGAAATAACACAAATAGAAAAACAATTCCAAATAGAAGGTGACTAAAATGGCAAAAATTAAATTAATGACAAAAGAATTAGAAAAAAAAATACCAAACTTCAACAACACAGACACAACACCATTAAAAGACAGAAAAATATATGCCCATTATTTCCACCCATTACGCAATTTCCATTGGTTCGTATACGAATATGACAAAGAAACACAATTATTCTTCGGATATGCATTCTTAAACAACATCGACTTCGCCGAATTAGGATATTTTTCCCTAACTGAATTCGAAGAAATTAACAAACAATTCCCTATAGGTATAGAACGAGACAGAGGATTTAAACCTCAACCAACAGACGAAGCCGTCCAACAATACCCGATGTTAACAAAAATAATGAACTATTAAATTCACCCCCCATATAATTTTTTAAAGGAGATGAAAAAAAATGGATAAACAAACCTATGACACAATATTAAAACTGATATTTTCTAAAAAATCAAACCCATCAGAAATAGAGAACATAAACAAAATATTATCATATTTAGAGGGAGAATTCGACGAAGCGAAAGTAATAGAATTCATCACACAAAACAACCGATACGACCTTAAAAATTATGAAAGCACGGCACAACCAGACTATGACACAATCATAGATGATTTAATCGAGGCAAAATTATTCACACCCTCTTCAGAAAATTAAGGAGCAACCGTGGAGGATGGAGTAATTTATTTCCCTATTTTTTTTTACTCTCACCACTTAATAATTATTTTTTTCAAATCCTTTGTGTTTACACCCTATTATACTTGTGCTCTATCGAGTACTCTTCTAATTTTGTTCATCATTGAAGAAGGATTATATCTCCTTCTCCAATTCATCGATTGTTTGTTTTAATGTACCCTCTCTAAGTGATGTTTTGAGGAAATCTTCCAATAACAAATAAGTAAAGGTTTGGTACCTCCTATCCGTTTTTCTCAATTCCTCAAAACAGTGGAAAAATTCCTCATCTGAAAGGTTTTTGAACGTTTTGACTGCTTTTTGCACTTTATCTTCAGTAGTGCCTAATTCTTTTTCAACAGATTCCCATAGAGTCATAGCCCAATCGGGACCACCATCTTCAACCGTTTGGATGGTAAATATTTCACCATCAATCAGTTTGAAAAGGTGGTAATCTTTCTCTTGATTTTTTCTACTACCTCCTATGGAACAGTCGAGGTACAAAACATCTTCCTCTAAATCGATATTGCCTGAGGAAACTGGTAAAAATTCTCCAACTAAGCTATATCCGTTTTTATAATCTTTGTCGAGGCGGGTGATGGTTTTAATCCACCCACCATTATATCTGTTAAATCCTTCTAATTTTTTGCCAATATTGATTATCATTTTTTATCCTCCTTCATTATGGTTATTTTTTTGTATGTGTATCCTTCTGATTCTGGTATGAATGTGTATTTTGCACCATTTTCTACTAGTTCGTTTGCTTTTGGTCTTTTTTGTGGTAATACTATGTATAATTCATCATTGGGTTTGAGTGTTATTGATGTTCTGTTTAGTGGGAGGTTGAATGTTTTTGCGATTTCGGGGTGTCCTATGGTGGATGTTGCGGTTTTTCCTGCTTTTATGAATTCGTTTTTTGTGATGGTGGTGATTTTTATTGTTGCATCTCCTTTTATCATTGAGGGGGAGAATGCGTTGGATATGTATTTCATTTTTTTTGTGTCTCCTTTGCTTTTTTGTTATAGTGGTACTTGGTGTGAGATGTACCATATTTCTGTGAATTCGGTGTTGTCGGGGTATTGTTTTATTTGTTGTTTTATTTTTTGGTTTCCGTGTATTGTGTGTTTTTTGTTGTTTATGTTTAGTGTTATTTGTGTTATTTTGCATTTGGTACTTTGTAGTGGTTTTTCTTCGTCTTTTATGATTTGTAGTAGTTCTTCTTTTTTCATTTTCAATTTCTCCTATAATATTTGTGGTATAATTTATATTATGTATCTTTGGGTATATAAATGTTTTTAATTCAGAATGAAATATAATACAATTGCCTTCGTATGATGCCTCCATAAAAATAATGAAATAACTAAATTAAATTCATACTTAGGGGTGTGGTGTTGTAGTATTATTGTCTTCTTTGTTATTTAAGTAACACTAGTTTATTTTTTTATCATAAATTGTGTGTTTGCCCTATATTACTTGTTGTTTTTTGGTTTTTTTGTTGTGGATTACAAACCTTTATATACTAATTGGTATATATTATAATATATACCAAAAATATTATATTGTATAGGTGAATCAAAATGTTAGTACAAATCCAAATAAAACAACCAGATTGCGTCTCAAACGACGAACTGGCACCAATAAACCTATTTCTGAAACATGAAATAGACATACACGAAATAGAAAACATAATCCTCAAAACCGGAGCCGACAAACAAAAAATCATCACCAAAATTCAACAAAAACTCGAAAACAAAGAAATAGAAGGAAAACTAGACCCATACGGACTAAACCAAGGAACATACAAAATATTCGTATCCGAAGATTACAACGCACAAAACTACTACATACAAATACAAAAAGAAGTAGTATTCGTAATAGGCGAATTCTACACCTCAGAATACAGAACACAAAAAATCATGGAAATAAACACATATTCCCATGAAATAAAGGAGATACACCACTATGACTAAACTAATCAAATATGGGGACATAAAAACAAATGTCCCCGAAATAATATTATCCAACATAATCCAACGAGAATTTCCCGAACTAACAGGAGGCGAATCATTAGAACTTGCACACACAAAAGAACTGTGGAACATTCCTAAAGACATTCTAATCCACAATGGATGGGACGAATTCATACGAGGACAACCACAACCATACTTAAACGAAGAAGAAACAATAGAATTCCACGACAAAAATCCAAACTACCTGAAAAACATAATAAACCAAGAAATCATAAAAAAATCCATGGAAGAATTAACCGTCTTATACTCATAAGAGACGGCGTTACAAACCCTCTTCCACCCATCCAACCCTCCAGTGCAACAAAGTCCCACCCATTCCAAGCAGTAACTTTTAAAAACTCTTTTCTAAAGGTTATTTTCTTTTTTTAAATTGCCCTTATTAATATCAGAGAATACTTTATTTTTTAGCATTAAAACAAGAATTTAAAAAAAAAGGAGTAAACAAAACAATTCACGAAAAAAGAAGAAGAAGTAAAAAAAAAAGGAGTGAACAATTATGGATTCAAAAACACAATCTCAAATTATATCTATTTTAGGGTGTTACGCTCTCCTAAGCCTTCTCTGCTTATTTCTATTAATCGGATTCACAAAGTATGAAACCAATCTTATTCTCGCACTGATACCAGTCACCACAACTCCTGTAAGTATCCTCGGTGGATTCATAGCTGGGAAATCATTAACAGAAAAACAAGAAGAAGACTTCAAAGAACTAATAATATCCTCCCAAGATGAAGAACTTGTAACTGAAAACGAGGGAGGAGCATGAATCAACAGGATGTAGAAGTAGCGATAGAAGTATTAAAAGAAAGGCAAAGTGTACAAGCCAACCACCTGAAAGATGTTGATGAATGCTGTGGTAAATTAAAAGGTAGTACCGATGCAGAATTCCGTTCCCTCACAGAAAAAATAGTAAGAATGGAAGCCCACATCGATGATAATTGCAGTGGTGTGGAAATGGAGTTCAACACTCTTGATGAAAGAGTTAAAAATCAATGTGAAAGTATTCAGGAAATTAAGACAGAACTGCTCGATATAAGGAATACTTACAAGAAAGTGACCCTTGAAATTATTGTGAGTGTTGTTGTTATGATTATTGCATTGTTTATACATCTTTAGTACATGTGGTTTTTTAATTTTTTTTTTCTTTCTCTCTCTTTTTTTTGGAAAATGATGGAGTGCTTATTTTATTCGTCATGATTAATGAATATAAATCATTTTATAAAACAGTTAATGGTAATGAAGGGACTAAATGTAATTATGCAACTCGTTTAGACCCTTATGGAAAAGGATGTTATTATAATTGCAAATATTGTTATGCCAAGTCTCTACTAAACTTCAGAAAACTATGGCACCCAGAAAATGTTGCACAAGCCGACATACAAAAAATCAGAAAAAAAATAGATAAACTAGAAGAAGGCACAGTAATACGATTAGGTGGCATGACCGACTGCTTCCAACCCATAGAAAAAAAAGTTAAAAACACACTAAACACAATAAAAGCCTTAAACCATAAAAAGATACATTACTTAATCGTAACAAAATCAGACCTACTACTTAACAAAGAGTACATGGAAATATTGGATAAAGAATTAGCACATGTGCAGATAAGTATCCCCTCCACAGAAAACAACATACTATCACAATTAGACAACGCACCACCATTCGAAAGAAGAAAAGAAACAGTGGAAACATTACACTCTGAAGGATATGATACATGCATACGATTATCACCATTTCTTCCTGAACACACAGATATTCATAAAATAAACAGGATACAATGTGACAAAGTATTAGTCGAATTTTTAAGAGTTAATAGTTGGATTGAAAAAGCAATAAAGGACATTGTAGATATATCCGAGTACACAGTTAAACAAAGTAACTACAAACATTTACCTTTAAACAAGAAACTTGAATTATTAAAACAAATAAAAAAACCACAGGTATCAGTATGTGATGATGTGGATGAACATTATATGTACTTTAAGAACAATTTTAATCCTAATCCACAAGACTGTTGTAATCTCACATTCAAAAAACCATCTTATATTATGGAAGAGAACATAATTGACTCTGCAACATTCATGTAAAAAAAAGGAAGAAGAAGACCTGAAAGAAAAAAAAGGGTAATACTCTAAAAAAGTGGGGATAACATGAGTAAAAAAGGTTCTCTAGAAGAAAGATATTTAGTAAAATACCTTGAACAACACGGATATGCTGCCACACGAATACCTGCAAGTGGTGGAGCCACTAAAAGTGACCGACCCGATGTCCTCGCAGGAAACCACAAACACTGTTATGCATTTGAAGTGAAGAGCAGTAAAAAGGATAATATCTATATTCGAAAAGAACAAATTGAAGAGTTAAAACGGTTCAGTTACAAATTCGGAGCCACACCATTAATTTGTGTAAAATTCACTTACAAACCCTACACAATATTAACTCTAAATTTACTTCAGAGAACGCCACAGGGTAACTTCAAAATTAAACGAACTGACATAAACAAAGGACAAACACTGGAGAAAATTATAAACAATGGCAAGTAAAGGAGGAGGTGGTGGAGGTGGTGGAGCACCATTCATAGATGAAGGGATAGATGACTACCCAACCTACCTCAACACCGAAACAAGAAATAATAACGATACTGGAGCAAGGGAGAGTGTTGTTACAAGAGACTGGAAAGATGCATTAAATGAAACATACTTCCTTGACAGAGTAAAACAAAAAGAAGAGATAAAAACTCTTCAAAATATGGCTAAAGAAATATATGAACAACTCATAGAAAGGGATAATATCCTCCATGATAGGTTCACCAGAAGATATGAAAATGGTGAAAGAGTAAGAGTAGAGGATAATCGAAGATTAGCAGAGATGGAAGAAGAGTTATTAGACAAAATCTATGAATATGAAACATTCCGTTACGAAAATGCTCCTCAATACGAATCATATGTTCAAGGAGTTATGGCAACAGAATCTGCAAGAGGAAGAAGACAACTTAAAGCACCAGAACGCAGAACAAGAATAACTTCCCCTAATTTAATAAATCATACATTAAGGTAAAACTCATACATTAAGGTAAAAGACAATCTTTCATTAATTTTTTCAAAGCGAAGGGGCGAGGTTTGGATAAAAAAAGAGGTTTGTAGAATAATAATGTATATATAGGTGGAGATACAAAACAATAATTATACAAAAGTTAAACGGGATTACTTCTTCTTAATTAAATAGGTGGTTCAACAATGTCAAAATATGGTTTATGTAATAATACATATCCCATTTTGGCATAGGTATCACCTCCCTTCTTTAACTTTTCCTTGTATAGAATATAATTGTTTATAATCTAAACTATTTTTAAAAGTTAAACTATGTGAGTGTAATCTCGCCTTTTTTTTGTACGAATTATTGTTTATGGTAAAAAAAAGGTTTATATTCTTTTTTCTACACTATTATATATGTTTTCATAGTATTTAAATGTTTCTTATTTTCTCTTTTATCCCAACGCCCGTTCTTTTAGAGCATAGTTGAAAAAGAAGTATTACTAACTCTTAAAAATCAATTTTATCAAATCCAACTGCTCTCCTATAAAAAAAATTTCCTCATGAAAATAAATCGAAAATGGGCAATGCCCTCTAAAAACACATTTACCATCAAACCTATCAAAGAATTAATTCACAAAACAATCCAAGATTACTCTTCAACCAACAACAACCCGATAATCATAGACCCTTTCGCTAACAACAATACCATAGCCACAGTTACTAACGACCTAGACCCACAATACAATACAAATTATCATATGGACGCTCTTGATTTTCTGAAACTATTCGAAGAAAACAGTGTAGATATTGTATTATATGACCCACCTTATAGTCCAAGACAAGTAAGTGAATCATATAAAAAACTAAACCACTCAGTAAACATGACTACCACACAGGCAAGTTACTGGACAAAACAGAAAAAGGAAATTGCACGAATAACTAAACAAGGTGGTGTTGCTATTTGTTGTGGATGGAATAGTGGTGGCATAGGCAAAACTAACAATTTTGAAATGCAAGAAATACTTCTCGTTCCACACGGGGCTCAACATAATGATACAATAATAACCGTAGAAACAAAAAAAAAGAATAACTAATACTCAAATAAAAATATGATGAATTACTTGTCCTTATTCAGTGGTATCGGAGGATTTGAATATGGAATCATACAAAGCAAGTACGCTAACCAATTAAAATGTATAGGATTCAGTGAAATAGACAAATATGCAAAAAACATCTACAAAAAACACTATCCAAACCACACTGACCTCGGAGACGTCACCAAAATCAGAACAGAAAACATATCCCACTTTGATTTCATGGTTGGAGGATTCCCGTGTCAAGCATTTTCTCATGCAGGAAAAAGAAGAGGGTTCAACGACACCAGAGGAACGCTCTTTTTTGAAATCGCAAGGATTCTCAAAGACAAAAAACCCAAATATTTTTTACTCGAAAATGTTAAAGGTTTATTATCTCACGACAAGGGAAGAACTTTCAAGACAATCCTTAGGACACTCACCGAACTGGGGTATAATGTGCAATGGTCGATATATAATAGCAAAAACCATGGAGTACCACAGAATAGGGAAAGAATATTCCTTAAAGGATTTCTTAGAACAAGATGTGGACAAGAAATACTATCTATCAAAACAACAAATGAACACCCTCCAAAAAATACCTCAAAAAAAAATAAAACAGAGCACATAAAAAGAATAAAACTAAGAAACAATACTAAAAAAGGTTATGTTGAGGCAAGTGTTGGAGACGGAATAGTACTCGGACAAACAAACTGTCGAGGAAGAGTGCAAACACAACTAAGTCCTACAATACACACAGAATGTGGAGTAGGGGTGTTAATGGAAAATTATCAAATCAGAAAGTTAACACCCATAGAATGTGAACGATTACAAGGATTTCCAGATAATTACACACAATTAGGAGTAAACGGTGAACTAATAAGTGACACCCAACGATACAAATGTTGCGGTAACGCAGTAACCACCACCGTCGTAAGAGATATATTAAATGCATGGAATATGAACCTATCTTAACATAAACTCTTATAACCTGTTTAAACAATTTTTTTTTAGAGAAATATAACCCAAAAAAAATTAAAGAGTTCGTTTATGAAAATTGATAAAATAAAACTAGATGAAATAATCCCAAGTGAATACAACCCAAGGGTAATGAGTCCATCCGAACAAAAAAAGTTAACACAAAACCTTGAAGAATTCGGACTCGTTGACCCCATAATTATCAACCTAAAAAACAACCACATCATCGGAGGACACCAACGATACAATGTACTTCGAGAAAAAATGGGGACAGATGTCGACTATGAAGATGGGGAGTTAAAACTAATCCGATTAGGAGACATAGGTTGGGTATTTGAAGATGATAAACTCACAATCAAAGACGAAAACCATGAAAAAGCATTAAATATTGCACTAAACAAGATAAGTGGTGAATGGGACTTTGGAAAACTTGACGAACTCTTTGATGAACTAAATGTGAACAATTTCAACCTAGAGTTAACAGGATTTGACAAAGATTACTTTGGTTTTGACATTGATTTCAGTGAACAACCACTAGATACCTTACCTCAATTGAGTCAATTTGAAAACACAGATGAAACAATCACTGAACAAACATCACAAAACGAAGCAACGGATAGACAAGAATTACAAAATGAAGAACCCGAAGAAACAAACGACTCCGAAGAAGAGTATTATATGATAAAAATAACTCAAAACGGATTATCGGAGATAAAAAAATTATTATCCGAAGAAACAGTTGACACATTATTATCTGAAAAAAAATATGGAATAGAAATAATTAATGAAAAATAAACCCTCCATCCACGTAGCACCTTGTACTTACCAAGCGTCTAAGTTTGCAGTGGAACATTATCATTACAGTAAACAAATGCCATCTGATAAAAAGTTACTGTTTGGGGCATGGGAAGATGGAAAATTTATTGGTTCAGTAATTTATAATAGAGGTTCTCGGATGTTATACGCAGAATTCACTCCTCAAAATAGGGGTGGTGTTTGTGAGTTGGCACGAGTTGCTTTGAAGGAACATAAAACTCCTGTTACTAAAATAATCAGTGAAACAATTAAACTAATAAAAAAAACACAACCACAAATTGAAGTAATAGTGAGTTATGCAGATAGAAACCAGAATCATTTGGGTGTTATTTATCAAGCGGGTAATTGGATATATTTAGGTACAATCTCACGAAAATCATGGATGATGATTAATGGTGAAAAAGTACATGCAAGGAGTGCTAGTTCTAGGTATGGAACATCTAGTCTTAAGTGGATTCAACAACATATTGATAAAAACGCATATTATATTCCCGATAAAGGAAGACATAAATATTGTTATCCTCTCACTAAGAAACAACGCAAAATCTTAGAATGTAGACGGAAACCTTATCCTAAAGAATTATGATACTTAAATTGGAAGAACGAAATTAATAAGGAGGACTAGGAAAAAAGATGGAAACAGTGTATATGACGTTTAGTGAAGCTTTGAAACATGTTAAAAATGGTAAAAAATTAACGAGGGAAATGTGGAATGGGGATGGGATGTTTATAACTATGCAAGTGCCTACTCCAGATAGTAAAATGACAGTGCCTTATATTTATTTGAAGACTGTGGATGATGATTTTGTACCATGGGTGCCTAGTCAAACGGATTTGATGAGTGAGGATTGGAAGATAGTTTATTCATAGTAATATTGTTTATTGTTTTTGGTATGGGTTTGATTTTTTTTCCATGCTTTTTTTTTTACTTTTTTTTGCGTGTTTGGTAATAAGTGGTAAGTTACACACTGCATTCCTGTAGTGAGGCACATGTTCGATTCATGTAACACGCATTTCATTTTATGTTTTTTTTTTGTAGGGTTGTGGTGGTGGTTTTGGGGTTAAGTATTTATATCCCATACAATAGAGTATATATTATACAATTAGTATAATATGTTCTGTTTTCCCACACCCCTCAAAAAAAAAAGAAGAAATATTGAACACACAACAACTCACAAAAAAAAAGAAAAATGGCAAGCAAATACAGTTCAAACACGACAAGTGGCTACACCACATACACATCACCCAACAAAAGCAGTGCAACAGATAGTTACCCTCAAATCAAATACAGACAAACATATGACACAACAGAATTCATACAAAACGTACAACAAAACAAAAACAACACAGACCCAGAAATCTCATGGAGAGTAGACACACCAGACGAAGAAGCCCTAAAAAACGCAGACATGTACATAACGGAAAACGGAAGTACATTCGCAATAACCAGAGACACACACACATTGATAAGTTTAAGTTCTGCCAGAGACGCTAACGGCGAATCATTAGACAACATGAGAGCCATAAACGAAATTGCAATAGACAAAGGCGGAACCAACTTCGACAGTTTCGAAGGGAATTGGGATTTCTACTTACACTGTGGATATAAACCTGTAGGATGGGTAAACTGGGACTCTCAATACAATGACGACATGATGAGCCAAGGATGGACACCAGACTATGGTACTGAAAGAATAATTTGGTTTGAGCATGACCCGAGTGTAGCGAAACAAATGGTAAAAGACAACATAACACTAAATGAATGGGCAACAGGACGCAATTACAAAACTTTTGATTAAAACATAAAATAAACAATGAGGTAATTATATATGAAATATCCCATATCATTCCAAGAATTTGAAAAAAAAGTTAAAACAATGTTCTCCGAAACACCTGCCAGAGGACTAACTAAACAACAAAAAACAGAATTACTCGAAAACTTCCTAAAAGAAGATACAGGTTTCATGGAAAGAGCATATAGTGCGAGTGGTGCATTATATACTCAAAACATAAACATGTGGAACGAAATAGGCATGACCGAAGAACAAATAATTGAAAGGTTCATGGCTTATCCTATACGCAATCTCCGGTTAATATTGGAATTGGACTGAAAAGAAAGAGGTAACGTAAGAGGTTTTAAATTAAATTATTATGGCAAGTAAAAATAGTGGAAATGGTAATGGTGGTGGAGCATCATATGTGGACACAGGAATAGATGACTATCCCACTTATCTTAACACCACTTCTGACAGTTTTATGAACAAATATGATGAGTTAAGAGAAGAATATGATATAGATGTTCCTTCTGAACAGGAAATGATACAAAGTAATATATCTCAACTACAAGAACAGTTGAATCGAAACAACTCTGAATTAAGAAATTTAATTAACCAAACCACCACAACCACAGATACCAATAAGTTAGAAGATTACCGTTCTGATGAATCCGAACTCCGAGCCGACAATGCAAACCTAGACCATGCAATACAATTGCAAAAACAACAAATCAAATTAATAGAACGCATGGAAAACATCATGCAAACAATTTCACAAGGAGTAACACCTCAAAGAGAAGAGCAACTAAGGAATCAACTAAACACACTACAAAACCAAAGAACCCAACTAATAAATGACTTAAACGACACAGGAAAACCATACTGGTAGAACACCCCCAAAAAAAGAAGGGTAATACCATTAAAAAAAAATCCATCCCCAAAAAAAAACCATGGCAAGTAAAGGAACAAACCAAACACTACAATCCATACTCACACCCATACCCAACGAACCAACACCATACGATGGACACACAACCTACAACTCAGAAAAAACAATACAAACCATAAACCAACTAGAAGAACAAACACAAAACGAAGGATACATCTCAGAAGAGCATGAGAAATTAATGGAACAACTACAACGAAAAAAAGAAGAAATCATAGAATACACAAACACCATCCAAAGATTCACCAACAACAAACTAGACGTATTTACCAAAGCCGAATATGGTATTGCAAAAAGAGAAAGCACATTAGAAGCCGACAGAATAATCCAACAAATCCAACAGGAAATACAAAAAAGACAAGATATTAACGATTCCATAAAAACAGCAAACAAGGGTAAAATTGCACGAAAAATTATTCGAGACAAAACAGGTAATATAGTACCTGTATATACAAGAGACCCTACTTATAGGGGACAAAACAAAGATAACACACGAACCGTATTAACATATAATCACAATACAGATAACAAGGAAAATGTGGTGACGAACACAAATTCTAACCAGAATCATGCTAATATCACAAATACCGTTGACGATAAAGAGTATAAATTAAATTTCACTGAATAATCTGGTTTCTTCTATAATTTTGTATTGTGAAAACAGGGTTAAATAGAAAATTATTTATAGTATAAGTTATATAAATATATTTAAAGAACGGAGATGGTCGTTTGACAAATATATTTATAAACGAAATACACAAAAATGTACAAATAAGGTACACCAAACAAGTAAAAAACTACAAACTATTCATACACTGGGACGAATTCTATATCAAAGTCAACCCAAAACACACAATAACCGAAATAGAACACATACTACACAGTCACATAGACTGGATGAAAAACATCTTAAAAAAATACGAAAAACAAGTAACTCACCTCCAACACAAGATTAAAAACGAAAACCTAACCCTCGAATACAGAACAAAAGAAGAATTACAACATCTTATAAACCAATACTTAAAAAAATACTCCTACAAAGGAACACCCAACCGAATATTCATCAAATCAGACATGAATAGAAGTTGGGCATCACATTCACAAAATCACAATTTATCATTTAGTACAAAATTACAATATGTTCCTAAAGAATTAGTGGAATACAATGTATATCATGAATTATGCCACTATGAAGAATGGGAACACACCCCACGATTCTATGAATTAATATCTGAAGTATACCCAAACTACAAAGAATATGATGAACTCGCAAACGCATATTCATACCTATTAGTACATAAACAATAACCCCCCACCCCCATTATCATATTTTTTCTTAATAATCCACCATTAATTTTTTTTGTAAATCCACACTTTTTCTTTTTTAACACACCACCTTTCCCATAAAAAAAGAAACATGGAAAACAATTTTTTTTATAAACCTATCGATGAGCACCATGGCAAGTAAAGGCACAAACACATTAAACAGTTTATGGACACCCCGAAACACAAACGGATGGGGAAATTACCATCGAGAAGACGAAGAAACAATCCTTAACAAAGCCGAACAATACAGAACAAGACACTTTGTAAGCAAGAAACATGAACAACTAGTAAAAAAACTACTAAAAACATACGAAGAAGCCAAACTACTCCAAAACTCCTTAATACAAAACCACACAACAAGCACACGACAAATACGACTAGAATTCCGAAAATTCGGCGAAAACATAGACCAACTAGAACAACTAGAACAACAAATACAACAAGAAATAACTGAAGCAAGGGGAAACACACCTAGAATAACCCAAACACAAAACACCACAACGATAATATTATAAAAAATCATGGCAAGTAAAAACGCAACAAGCCTAGACTCACTATATGGTGGAGACTTCCAAGGAGAAGGAGATAACTTCGAACAAGACTACAGACCCTTCAACGAAGACAACTTCGGAATATACATAAGAAACAGTGACTCCGACTTAGAATTCATCAACGAAGAAGTGCTCAAAGGAAAAGACTGGTACGAATCAGACACACCCATAACAGACGAAAAACTATTCGAAGACTACAAAAAAATAACACAAAAACAAGCCCTCCAAGAATTAATAGAAAAAGGAGGATACACTGAAGAAGGAGCAAAAGCCTTCTTGGATGAGTTAAAAAAAGAAGGGTACCAAATATTAAACAGTGATACTCTTGAAGGAGAACATTATTTTAATGTCAGATTAGGAAATCAACTTGTTAGTATTAGTTATGAAGGCATGCAAAACATATTCAATGAGGATGCACCATTTTCTGTTCCCCCACACCAATATTTGCAGTATTTCTCCACAGAGTGTCCAGACATTTACAAATTTTATCCTGGTCGAATAATACTCACAGACCATAGTTTAGACAAGTATGCCTCTTCAGAGGGCGTGCTAGGTGGAGCCTATAGTGAAACATATAATACTATAACTCTGAACAGTACCCTTCTGAAAACGTATGATTTTAAGAATACTTTTGAGCATGAGTTGACACACCGTCTGGATAATTATGGGGGTATGGGTGCAAGTGATAGGGAATACGCTTTCGCAGGAAGATATATTTCAGACCATCCTATGTTCAAGATTGCCAGTGAAATATGGACTGCTTCTGACTATAGTAATAGTTATTATGGTGTTTCTCCACATCCTTATTTTTCTGATATTTATCGTGTTGAAAATTTTGCAGAGTCCACCGCTCCTCTAGGTAATATATATACGGGTTCCAAGTCTTATGTGGATACACCTCTCAGTCCGAAGGGGCGTCGGACTTCATATGAGGATTATCAGAAATATAATAGTTATGGTGATTATATTGGAAGACATGTTCGTGAGGCTAAAACACCTAAAGAAATTATTAACTTCTTGAATGAAGAGTATTATAGTTATCGTGAAAGAAACTCTGAGATATTTGAAAAATATAAAGATTATAAAAGAAAAGAAAAATAATATAAGGGAGATGAACAATTAATTATTTATGGCTAGTAAAGGAGAAGGAGGAAGTGGTGGGGGAGCATCCTACGCCGATGAAGGAATAGACGACTACCCAACCTACCTCAACAGTGAAACTAATGTTTTGGAGTATGTAGAAGATGGAAGTACTCTTCCATTTAACCCACAGGAAGCGAGTAGGGACGAATGGGATAGGTATAAGGCAGAAATTGACGAAAAATATTGGGAACTAATAAATAATCCTGAATTCCCGTATAGTGGGGATGACGAAGATTTTCTTCATGAGTCAATCTACGCAGGATATGATGTTCCCGAATTAAAACAAGCCTATGCTGAACTTTCAGATTTCTATGAAAATTATTTCCTGTACAACCTTAATGGTGGTTATAGAGGACACTATGAAGAAGCATTGTCTGGGATTAGAGAGTACATGGATACAAGAACTGAATATTTAGAAGAAAATTATCGAGAAACGATGTCTAGAAGAAATCGTAGAAGAAACAGTGGAAGGAATAGGGTATAAAAAAAAAGACCCATTAAAATAATAAATTATCATGAAATTTGAAACCATAAAACTTAATCAATTACAACCCGCAGAATATAATCCAAGAATAATCACACCCGACGAACAAAAAAGATTAGCAGAGAACTTGAAAGAATTTGGACTTGTTGACCCAATAATTGTTAACTTAAAAAATAATCATATTATTGGGGGACACCAACGATACAACGTACTCTCCAAGACAAGTGCAGATAAAGATTTCTCTATGATACGACTTGGGGACATAGGATGGGTGTTCGAAGATGATAAACTCTCTATTAAAGATGATGAACATGAGAAAGCTTTGAATTTGGCGTTAAACAAGATTAGTGGTGACTGGGATTATGGGAAATTAACTAACATATTGAATGAGTTACAAGTTTCAAATTTCAACATGGATTTAACAGGCTTTGATGATGTAGAACTTTCCACATTCAATATTGATGAGTTAATACAAATTGACAATACATTGTTTGATGAAGAGTCCCCACAACTGCGTCATGATATAGACCCAAGTAATGGTAGGCGTGAAATAAGAGAAGAACGGACGAAGGAGCATTTGGAGAGTGGGAGTGAGGTACTAGACGAAGTAATGGTTAGTTCGGATGAAACCAATCATTATCGTTGCCCTAAATGTGGGTATGAATGGTAGAATTATTATGATTCAGCAAGATTGTGGAATGGATGTATACACTGTAATTGACAAAAGGGCACATGATTATGTGGGTGTAGATGATTTTCAAAACAAAAAAATGAATCTCTTGGTTCAAGCACATAGGGGGGAGTATGAAAAGTTAAAACAATTCCCTAATGTGAAGTTACTGATTGATAGTGGTGCCTATATTTACAACTTTTCGGCTAAATCCCAGTCAGAAGAAAAAACAAGGAAATTCATAGAAAAATATTTGTCTTTTGTTAAAGAAACAAAAAACGATAAAAGGATACAAGGTTACTTTGATATGGATTTACTTTATCTAGGTTTGCCTTCTATTCGTCATCTACGAGATGCACTTCTTTCCATCACTCCCAATATTATTGCAGTGTATCATCCAATATGGGGCATAAATGAATTCAAACATATGTGTCGTCAGTATGATAATATTAGTATATGTGGGAATGATGGGATTACGTCTAATGGATATACTCAGTTAGTTAAGTACGCTCATAAACACGGTTGCTACGTTCATGGCTTAGGAATCAATGACGATAGGCAGTTAAAGAAAACACCCTTTAATAGTGTTGATAGTGCGGGTTGGAATATGAGTGCCATCAGAGATTATTATTTTCATTCAGGTATACCTAAGACTCCTGAAACGAATAGGAAGTATCGTCCTTTGTATGAGCGAAAATATTTTTTGAAGCAATTGCAGAGGCAAGAGTTTTACAAGAATTATTGGAAAACTTATTTTACTTTATTAAGGAATAAGAGAAGAAGAGTGAATTAAACAAAAAGAAGAGAGATAAACAGAGGGAATGGATAATTTTGAGTGTAGCGGATAAATTTCATAGTCAACGGTTGGGTAAGGTGTTGGATAAGCAGAATGTTTCTTATGAAACAATGTTGAATGAAGTTAGTCAAATTGAACTTAAACCTTCTATTCTTTTAATGAGTGGTGGTCTTGACACAACAACTCTGCTTTATTGGTTATGGAATGAGAAGGTGCCTTTGCATGTGATTAGTTTTGATTATGGGCAGGAGGCAATTAAGGAGATTCAGATGGCTAAACGGCATTGTGAACGTTTGAATGTTAGTCATGAAGTTGTTAAGATTAGTTCTTATGCCATTGATGGTAATCTCGCTCCTAATAATAATCATGTTTTGGATGATGAGACTTTGGTTCCTGCCCGTAATTCGACTTTTTTGAGTATTGGTACTAGTTACGCTTTGCAACATGGTTATGAGAGGGTGTATTATGGTGCTACTGGTGATGTGAATCCTGTTTATTTGGATTGTCGTGCGGAGTATGTTCATCAGTTTAATTTGTTGAATATGATGAGTGATTTGAAGGTTGTTCAGATTAGGGCTCCGTTGTTGAAGAAGAATAAACATGAGATTTTGGAGATGGCTATGGATTTTGGTATTGACCTTCGTGATACGTGGAGTTGTTATTATAATGGTGAGCGTCCGTGTGGTGTTTGTTCGAGTTGTAAGGATAGGAAAAGGTTTGAGCGTGAGGTGAGGGATAGGTTGCAACGGAAGGTTCGGATGTTGGATATGTCTCTGCGGTTTTATGAGGATTGATTTTTTTGTGTTTTGGTAGGGGGTAATTGGTAATATTTAAATACTATGCAATACATACTATAATATATACGACAAATATATTATTATAGTAGGTGCAAAATTGAAATACAAAAAAAACAAAACCCTAACCATCAAAATAGACGAAGAACCATACAAAATAAACATAGTTTACGACAAAAGAATTAAAAAACACAGACGACTATTCGCCCACGACCACATAGTACTACGACTACCCGAAAACACACCCGACCAATGGGTATACGACTACTTCAATCACTGGAAACCAAAGGCATGGGCAAAAAAATACAAAAAAATAAACGAAGAACTAATACCCAAATTCCAAAAAGAAATAAACGAAAAAAACCTGAAACTAGAACCAAAAACACTAGAACAACTAAAAACAATAGTAGAAAAAAATATTAAAAAATATTGTGAAACAAACCCCAAACTAAAAAAACCCAAAAAAATAGAATACAAAGAACTATACGGGTCATGGGGAAGGTGCAACCTAAACAAAGACAAACTAACATTCAACATACTACTAAAATACTTCCCCGAAAAACACATAGAACATGTAGTATACCACGAACTAATACACACATACTGCCTAAACCACAACCCACCATTCTACAACGAAATGAAAAAAATATACCCCGACTGGCAAAAATGGGAACACGAATTCACACTACTATTATACCTTCTAGACACAAACGAAATATACCTATGGGAAAACTAATTTCCCAATCAAAAAACAAAATAATAAAAATACAGACGAACTAATAAAAAAAAGGAGAAATTTAAAGAATAATGGCAAGCAAACAAGGATACGGAGTCGGTGGACTAACAGGAGCAGGAGACAACACCCGTACAAGAGGACCAAGAAGTGGTGGAGCCGACGGAACAGCAACTGCAATGGTCACACCCGCAGGAAATGTAAATGCAGATGTAGATGACTTCATAGACAGACTTATGGGTCGTGAGGGAGCACCAGGTATAAATGAAAATGAAGGTACTCGTACTGTCGACGACAGAATAAATATGAGTAAGAGTGGAAATAACAGAGGAAACAGAGGATAAAGAGGGAATAATCAATGGCTAGTAAAGGAGAAGGTGGTGGAGGTGGAGGAGCCTCCTACGAAGACACCGGAATAGACGATTATCCAACATACCTTAACACAGAAGCAGGAACAACACCCGCAGGAGACACACAAGAAGAACTAGATAACTTCTTGGAAGAAATAGATGATGATGAAACCCATACATTTGACATAGGTTTAAGAAGGGCAATAAGGGATAATTTAGGGGAAATGGATGAGGCAGCATATGACCATGCAGGAAATGTAATAATCGGTGGAGAAATCCCCGTAGAAGACCTTCGAGAAGCCTATGAAACAGGAAATTATCAAAACTTATTTAATAGAATATTCCGTCCACGAAGTGGGGGAAGAGTAGTTATTCCTCAACCTGCACGACAAGAAGATTTCCAGATTTACCTTTAGATAAAAGCATCCTCTCCTCCCTATTATTATTTTTTTTTTTATTATTTTTTGTAAACTTTAATTTAACACATATCTTATATACATGATTGAAAAAATTTTGAGCAAAGTAACTAGGGATGGAGAATACAGTATACTCAATGATGAAGAAGGATACATTCTCGAAACCATAGACGCAGACGGAAATGTTCATAACCCAATATTAGAAGAAGATACAATAGAATACTCTGAAAAAGGAAGGAAAAATGTCAAAAAAAGACAATAAAGACGAAAATTATTCATGGTCAGAAAGGATGAAGAATGAAACGCAAAAAGCGTTCACCTACTTCAACACCTACCTTAACCTTGGACCAAACCGTACACTAAACAAAACAAGAGCCAAACACAACAATGACATAAGCCTACAACAACTAAAAGTGTACAGTAGTAAATATCACTGGGTGGACAGAGCCAACCAAAAAGACGAATACGACGTCTACCTAAGAAATGAAAGACTAAAACAAGAACAAGACGCTTATTTTGATAAACGATTAGAACAACTTGACCAATACCATCAAGCAACGGATGCAGTACTAGGACAATTAATGATAGACCTCGGACTCATACCTAATCCTAAAACAGGTGAATTTGAACCGAACAATCGTGTTAACAGTACAACCGTCGCTAATAGTATTCAGAATCTTTCCAACGCCAATGCTGTGACAAGTAAACTTGCCTTAAGATTCCTTGGATTACCTGAAATGATTCAGGACACACAAGAGGTTATTGTTGATGCAGATGTTAACACGACACGTGACGAAGATACCAGTAAAAGGTATGCTGAATTCACTGAGGCAATAATGGATAAGAGATTTATTGATAAACAGTTAGATATTATCAATGAAATGGTTAAACAAGAGGGTAATAGTAGAAAAGATGGCAAGTAAAAATGGTAGTGGTGGTGGTGCTTCCTACACAGACACAGGACTAGACGATTATCCTATTTATCTTAACTCTGAAACAGTGAACACTAATGGGTTAAAAGAGAAGTATCATAATTTTCATAGTAACTATGGTGAATCTGATATTGATATAGAGGGCTTAGCGGATAGGGTTATTAGTATTGTTACCCGAAGAGAATCTACTGGTTTTGATGAAATGTTCTCTTTTGACCAAGCTTTCGGTTTAGAAGTATATCAAATTCCTTATGAAAATCAAGTTGTAAATAGAGTTAACCGTACTATACAAAAAAATGGTGATATAACACCAGAGGAAGTTGTTGACCACATGGTTGAATCTTATATTTATCAGTATAACAAGGAATATCGTAATCAAAGAGATACGAATAAGTTTTTACGAGGCGAATTCAAAGAAGACCTTAACAATATGATACAGGAGAAATTAAATGGCTAGTAAAGGAGAAGGCGGGGGTGGTGGAGGAGCCTCCTATGAAGACACAGGAATAGACGACTACCCAACATATTTGAATAGTGTTGCAACAGACACAAACCCTGCAAGAGCAGAAAGATGGAATAATCCATCCACAACCGTAGAAGTAGATGGTGAAACAATAGACCTCACACCAGTCAGTAGATACATGACCAAAGGTGAAATTGACAGAGAATTAGAACAATATTTAACTGTTGATGTTCAGAGAAACAGGTTTAATCCCGAACAGCTAGGTCGTATAGAAGGTTTAAATTATCCTCGTGACAGATTACACCAACTGTATGATGCAGAATATCTTCCATACCAACATGCTTTCAAATCATACGCACAATTTGAAAGGTACTATCAACAAAATGTTCAACAACATGTCGAACAGAACCTCCAAGACATGTACCAATATCTAAGAGACCATCCGGATAGTGATAGGGTGACAGCATATGGTTGGTTACGTGACGGATACGAAGACAGATAAAAAAACTACACGACACACACACCCCCCTCTCGGAAAAAGGAAATTCCTCACTAAAGAAGAAGAAACATTAGAATAAAACCAACATTTTTTTTTATAATTGAACCATGACCGAAACAGAAATAGATAAAAAATTACCTAACGATTTGTACAACCCTGCCTCCATAAATATTGCAATGTGGGGTAAATTAATAACCAATGGAACATGGAAACCAAGAGACTTTGACAAAATAATCATAGAATTTCTTTATTATGCCATCCAAGGTAAAGTCTCCAAACTCATGCTCTCCGTACCACCACGACACGGAAAATCCACACTCATAAGTAAAATATTTTGTTCATATTTCCTTGCAAACTTCCCAAATGAGCAGGTGATTTTATCCTCTTATTCACAGGGTTTAGCCAGTGAATTCGGAGGAGAAGTAAAAGACATTCTTAACTATTATAGTGACCAAACACTTCTTAAAGCGGGACTTGCAACAGATAGTAAGGCAAAAAACAAGTTTCACATGCAAAAACCATTTGAAGGACAAATGTTAAGTGTAGGTGCTGCCGGTTCTATCCTCGGTTTCGGTGCGGGGCTCTTCATAATTGACGACCCTATTAAAAACATTGCCGAAGCGGAAAGTCCTGTATTGCAAGATAAATTAAGGTCATGGTTTGAGGCAACTGCAAAAACTCGTTTACAAAAACGTAGTAATGGACTACCACCCATAATGCTCATAATCGCACAACGTTTACATATCAATGATTTGCAGGGAATCATTCAACGAAATGAGCCAACAATTGATGCTAAAGAGGCATTAGAGATTTTAAGGAAAGGTGGGGCAATACCTCAAGAAGTATGGGTTGATGTTAACTTCCCCGCAATATGTGAAGACCCTTCTCGTGACCTTCTAGGAAGAAAAGAAGGAGAAGTCTTGTGGGAAGAACAAAGGGATATTAATGTGTTAATGGAAGCCAAGAGAAGTATGGGTTCTTACCTCTTCAACGCAGTATATCAAGGCAACCCTACCGTAAGACAAGGATATGTGTTCCGAAGAGAATGGTTCTACGATGAAGATGGAGTGGTGCCTACATGCATAATAGAAAAAGATGAAGTACCCGAAGGAATACCTCGGATGAGATACTGGGATTTCGCAGCTAACAAGAAAACCAAGGCAAACTATAAACCTGAAGGTGATGAAACTAGTGGTGTGTTAACTGCGTATGATGGCGAAACACTCTATGTTCTCGACCTTGTAAATGGGAATTTCACTCCGAAAATGGTTAATGAAACATTTATGAGAATTGCATTGAAGGATGGTAGACATGTGAGAATAAGGATTGAGGAAGAGCCTGGTAGTGGTAGTCGAATTCTTATTAACAGTTTTGCAAATCATCCTCGTCTTAAGTTATGGAATATTCGTGGTGATAAAGTGCGTGGTGCAAAGAATATTCGTAGTTTCGCTTTGGAAAATTTGGCAGAAAGTCGTTGTGTTAAATTCGTTCGTGCCCCATGGAATAATAAGATGATTGAACAATTAATTAGTTTCACGGGTGTGGAAGGTGAACGTGATGACATTGTGGATAGTCTCACCGGCAGTGCTCGACAATGGACTCATAAACGAACAAAAATTATAATGTAAAACATGTCAAATAGTCTTATATTAGGAGTATAACTTGTTAATCTAAGGAAAAAGAAAGGTTCAGAACAAAAAAAAGAAGAAGAAGAGGAGTATGACGAGCAAGGGCAATGTGACACTACAATCACAATTATCTGACCAATATATCCAAGATAATCTGGAAACATTCGATAAATGGGTTTCGGGTGATGGCAATCTTTTTAGCCCCGAACAAGAACAGTATATACTTGACCATATGGAACCATCAGAAGATGTATTGTATAGATTTAGCACTCCATCCAATACAAACTATGGAGATGAAGCGTATGAAAATGAACATGATAACTTGAAAATTGGAGATTCCGTATTCTTCACAGGAACACTTAAATCGTTTAGTGAAGATTTCTCTTCGTTTCAAGAGGGTGTTGTTGAAATATTCAGAAACCCCCGATACAGACAATTAAACAATGCTCCCTACAATATATTCATCGCACCGAAAGGTACTCCCATGTTTTCTCTTGACTATTATCAAGAAGAATATGGTCAGGCAGAACGTTTAGTGAGGGGTGACGGTAAAGGTGAGGGGTGGCTTGTTAAGGATATTAAAACAGTTAATTATTATGATTTCTTTGACAGGAAAAATACTACTCATGAAGAACTGAGGGAAAACGAAAAAGTACGCTTAATTTATATTGAAGAGGCATAAGAGTAAATTTTAAAAGAGACACTATAAAAAAAAACAATGGCAAGTAAATATAGTTCTATTCTACTTTCATCGGAGAGTACATTGAATCTCCGTGACCCTTCACTATCTTCATATTATGATATGAAAGAAATGGGGAAAGAAGATTTTATAAACACCAAAATGGAAGAAATGGGAGTGGATGAACCAGAAATTAAACAAGAATTAGCTCAGATTTATGACGCATTAACTGCAAACAGTTATGAAGTTCTTCCAACATTTTCCTATGATGGTGTTGATGGGATAATGTTCCGAAAAGATAATAATGTTTATTTTTTATCTGATGAATACAAGGACTACCTTAACGAAAAGAGAGGAACCCTTGATTATCAGACAGATTACTCTTTAAAAGATATTCTAGCAGAGTTTGATTCACATCCTCCATTAATTAAGTCAATGGGTGGTCTTGTACGTTTAGAAGACACCTTCCAAAATTATTATGACCCTTATAGTAATGAAATTACTCTCAGTACAACCATGCTCGACAATGATAAAAAAGGAACTTCTGGTTCAATAGGGCAAACTATTCTTCATGAACATATACATAGGCTTGATTTTGAACAAGGAAAACAACAACGTGAAGGACTTATATCTGGACATCCATATTTTAGGGCAATTTCAAATAGCAGTCCTGCATCGGCATACAGTAAATCTTACAAAGAAAGTGATAATCCATTAGATTGGCAAAATTACTTTGGAGAGAATTTGGCGGAATCTGTTATGCCTATGAGATATTATGCGAATAAATCTACAAGACATATGGCTATGATTAGTGACCCTGACACAGGAGAAGACATACCCTATGGGAACTGGAGGAAAACACACACGGAATTAGCAGAGGTTGCAGAGAAAGTTTATTCTTCTAATTCATTAGATGAGATAGTGTCATTCTTGGACAAAAAATGGGAATCATATCCACAACACTTAAAAGATGAATATATGGATGAATACTTTTAGACAAAAAAAAATATAAAACTTTAACGGAAGGAACATAAAAAAAATGGCAAGTAAATATGGTGGTGGTTCCACAACAACCGTTTCTGAGACAGAGGAAGAATACGAAGAAACATTCGACGAACAAGAAAAAACATACGACCCTTCATTAGATGAATACTATAATATGGAATCAGTAGATGATGTCGAAGATTTTCTGGCAGAAAAAAGCAAAACGGTTGACGAAGAAACACTTGACATTGACGCATACTACGACTTATACTATGACATACAAAATGCAGGATTCGAAATATTACCAGAATACGAACATGAAGGAATAAATGGAATAACATTACGACAAGACAATCAAATATATTTCATATCTGACAGATACCTAGAATTTGTGGAAGATGAAATACCAATCAACCCATTCGATTCAGCATACCGTTTTTCATCAATCTTAGATGAAATAAATAATCAACCAGATTTATTCCATGCAAATGGTGGAAAAGTAATATTCGCATATTCTGACCAAAACTATTACACAGAAGACAATGAGATTTATATAAGTGTTACACCATTGTTCCAAATAGGTCAAGGTACTAGTTATGATTTAGGACATACAATGTTACATGAGCATGTGCATAGATTGGATTTCGGAGGAAAAGGTGCACTTAATGGTGGTGGAATAATCTCAAATCATCCTTATTTCATGAAAATTTCGGATAAAAGTGCAGCTTCGGGGTATAGTTTAAGTTATAAAAATTCATCTGACCCTGATGAGAATAGGAAATATTATTGTGAAAACTTGGCGGAAGCGGTTATGCCTATGAGATATTGGTCAGATAAGAGTACACGACATCTTGCAATGATTGAAGACCCTTCTAATCCAGGTAATGACATGCCTTATGGTGATTGGAGAAAGTCTCATAAGGAGTTGGCAGAGTTGGCGGATGTTGTGTATAATGCAAATTCTGTTGATGAAGTGGTGGCATTCATGGATAGCAAGTTATAAACGGAGTGTTTATTGTTTTTTGTGGAAAAAAAAGAATTGAGAGTTTGGTGAAGAAGTTGGGGTGTAGGATGGGTTTTTTTTATCCTAGGTCGTAGCCTTTGTTTCCGTCACAGTCTATGGTTATGCCCTCGTTTAATGGTGATTTGAAGCGACTGTTATCTTCTACACGATAATGTAATTTGGTATTGTTGTCATATACCATTATGTTTAATTTTATGTCACATGGTGTTCCTTCTTTGTTACAGGTTCCAGTAAATGAATATCTCTCATATATTGCTTTGTTTGTTTGAGGGTTTTTTTCATGATTGTAATCTGTTATTGTAGGGTTATATTTTAGTGTGTGTTTTTTTAATGTTTCACAAAGATGGCAGTCTAAACCGAATTGTTTAAAAATATCATTTATTGTTGTCATAATTATCTTTTTTGTTTTTAATAAATGATATAATTTTTTATTAATTATTGTAATGAATTCTTTTTTTTTTCAGAGAAAAAAAACTATTAAATTCCGTGCCACAAACTAACAATGTGGCACAAAAAAAAGAGATATAATAGGAGAATAATAAAATAATGGCTAGTAAAGATGGTGGAAGTAATATTCAAATGGGAGTAGGATACATAGATGGTGAAGGAAACTGGCACAACACAGACCCACTCACAGGAGAAGAATTAACTGAAACAGAAACAGGAACACAAACTAATGAAAGTGCCTTCGGAAGTCGAGAACACTTACTGCAAGACACAGATGAAATAATAGATAATGTAACCCAAAAACTAGATGACCTCGAAAGACAAAGAGTGTCAATGGCAAGACAACTCGTACATAATATTGAAACAGAAAATTACCCATTTAATCAACTGAGAGAACCAACGGAGCAACTAGAACAAGCCTACTCCGAACTCATGGGTACATTATCAAGAGGACGAGATGTTCAAAACAGATTAAACACCATAATATCCTCAAAGGCAATGCAGGAAACAATACAAGCCAGAGGTTTAAACAATGAACGAATCAACAGAGACTTAGAACGACAAATAGAATATCTCGGAAACCAAGGGTACCTAGAAGAATTCTTTGACAGATATTATAGTGCACAAACAGCAATGGACACACTAGTCAGTGAAAGATACAAATAAAAAAAAAAGTATAAAACGACAAACAGGATTAACATAAAAAAGGGATTATGGCAAGTAAATACTCTTCACTAAACGCAATATCCACAGACTCCGTTGAAATTAAAAACCTCAACCAAATGGGTTACTTAATGGACAATCAAATAAAATACATTGAAACAGTAGCCAAAGAATATGGGTTCAACGCAACCTATGATAAAAAAATAGATTCTCTCATCCTATCAAACTCTGACCCTAATGCACCTAACGAAAGATTGGTATTTAGAGGAGCATTTCTTACTAATTCAAGGTTCGGATTAAATGACAATTTACCTGATGGACGATACACTTTGAGGGATGTTATGGAGTATTATACAAACTTAAATCCTAACATTAAAGGACATGTTAACCAAATAACATTCACTGGACCAAAATATAATCCAAATGGTAGGGAAGTTCTCGGACAATTCGTTCCAAGTGCCAACGTAATCATAATCACTGCTGGAAATTTACTACACTCAAAGAACAGTCCACAAAGTTTAGAATATTCTTTGAATCATGAGTCAATACATTCTCTTGACTGGGCATACCGGAGTAGTAATAGTGTGCGAGGCTTTTTCTCTAAGAACAAAGCGTGGAAAGAAGCGTCTGATGGTAAAACACCAACAGAATATGCATATGCAGTATCAATTGACCCAAGGTCTACGGATTGGAGAAAAAGGGCAGAAAACTTGGCAGAAGTAGGAGCATATGTTCAATTAGCCAAAAAACATGGTGAAAACATAATTGTACCTACAAAAGAAGGTCTTATGCCATACAAGACTTGGGCAAAAAAAGATGAAAACAAACAAATGATAAAATTAGCAGGCGAATTTATAGAAAACCCTAAACTCTATGCACAAACATATTTAGAACCAACAGAGCCCACACCACAAATACTCAAATAAATAAAAAAAAATAGGGAGAAAAGAATACTGTACTCTTTTTTTTATATTCCTATAATTTCACCATTTTTATCATATTCCTGATAAAAAATAGGTGCTTTCTCATATTTTGTGTCATTGAATGGATAACCGTATGCCACTACTTTTTGGTTTTGTTCATCAATAACCAATTCTTGAGGGTATATTTCCCCCTCTGGTGTGGTGGTCGTACCTCTTAACACAAGGAACTTGTTGCCATCTACAGTTTCATTCTGGTAATTATCATAAATATCAACAAAATCTAACTCAAATAATGCTTCTGTTAACTCAGGATTTAAATTAAATTTTTGAAGTATGTTTTTTAGTTTGGTCATGTATTCTTGTATGTTGTTTAAGAAGTATATAATTAATTAAGTCCCCTGTTGAAAAATGGAGTATGGACGGTGTTATTTTGGCACACAAATGATGAGTGTTTTTGGAATTTTTACACGTTTTTCATTAAAAGAGAGAGAGAATTTACAAATAAAAGAATCATAAAAAAAAAGGTTTTATGGCAAGTAAAGGAAACACATCACTGATGAGTTTAAGTTCCACCAAGGAGTTGGAAGATTACAACAAATACATAGACTCATATGGTGACTGGATAAGTAGTAGTGAACATCATCCCAACGAAAGGGTTATGATGATGAGAGAATCAACAAAACAAGAAGAAGCGGAAACAATAGAATACTTAACTGAGAACACGAGCCTCAATGAAGAAGATGCAACAAAACTTCTGAAAACTCTAAAAGAATTAGGTTATGACCAATTTTATATGGAAGATGAAGAATTTGTGGCATACTTTGATAATCAAGCATTACTCTTAGATTCAAGTGTACTCTCTGCAATGCACAACGGAGAATTAATTGTTACACCCGAACAGTTTTTTAAATATTACGCCAAGGATTACCCCGAAATTTTCAAGTATTATGGTGGAGCACAGATATTTTATGGTGACGACCAAGGAGAGAGTGGACATTACGACCCTGGAAATGATGTCATAATTTATGATTCTTTCAGTATTTTTGATAAAAAAGACCCATGGGCTAGTAGTGGTTATAAGAATGTGATGGAACATGAAGGAACTCATAAAGTAGATTATTTAAGTGGCGAATCTTACACTACACTTTCTGACCATCCTTATTTTAAGAAGTTGTCAGAGGAGCATAGTGCGTCAGAGTATGCAAGAGGGTTTAAAAATAATCCTGAACAAGAAATGAGGGAAATGTATCATACTGAGAATCTTGCATGTTCAGTTATGCCTCTGGGTACTGCTATTTCTAATCCTACTCGTGCAAAGGCTCAGGATTCTACTCCTGGTTCTGGTAAGGTGGGTTATGTTAATGGTTCACAGTATACTATTGCGGGGGATATTTCGTATGAGGAGCATGTTAGGTTGGAGCCTGAGTTAGACCATGTGGCTCGTTTGTTTCGTGAGTCTAAAACTCCTCGTGAGTGGTTGGATAAGATGGACGCTTTGTACTTGGAGCGTTATGGGTGAGGTTTTAGTTCGTTTTGTGTTGGCATGTAATGTAGTTGGGGGTTGTCCCATATTCCATCCTTGTTCCATCTGTTTTTAATTACTTTTTCTTTGTATTCTATTAGGGTTATTGATTGAAAGTGTTCGTTTACTTCAATCACTACTCGGTATTCTTCACCCTCTTCACTGCTAATTCCTTTGAATCTGTGTCCATGTATATTACTTTTATCATATTTTAATAGTTTGAACTTTTTAATAGGTTCCAACTCCAACAGTGCATCTGTAACATTCACATCAATGCCCGTTTCACTAATTAATTCTTTTATTTTAACCATTAACAAATCACCTCATCTATATAAAAAAAGAGAATCTAATCATATTTTTTACTTATAAACTTTATCATATATATACTATTAAACTAGATAACCATGGCAATAGAACAATTTGTAGTTACCCAAAAAAACAATGACTGGGAAGTAATAGAAAAAAGTGTCTTAGACAGGTATGTTATCAAAGAGGACGAAGCACGTGCAAGAACGAAGGCAGTCGATGATGACGGATACGATTACGCCGAATTTAAACGACCCCAATATAATTTAAGAAGACTCTGCGAATTATTAGACAACAACACATACCATAGAAGATGTTGCGAAGTCGTAGCGGAAGACGCCAGTGGATATGGGTACAGTTTAGTCCCACGAAACCAAGTGGAAGACGAATCTAACGAAGCAAAAAACCAGAAACAATTCATAGAAGATTTCCTACTACAATTATACACACCCATAAACACGGCATTATACAGATTCTGTTATGATAAAAGAGCTCTCGGGTGTGGATGCATGGAAATTCTCAGAAGGAACACAAGTGAAAGCGACATAGTCGACCTTAACCCCACACCCATATTCAACATGAAAGTACACCGAGACGGAGTACGAGTATTACAAAGAGTTGGAAAAAAACATAGATGGTTCATATTATATGGAAAAAACACCACACCCGATGGAGTCAAATTCGATGTCGACTGTGACACTGGAGAACAAGTCGAATACAACAGTTTAGACCCAAGCGAAAGAGCAAACGAATTAATATGGGGAGTAAACTATGCACCACACGCACCAGTATATGGAAGTGCAAAAGTAGTACCAGTCATAAGAGCCATCTTCGGAGACCTTGGAAGAAGCCGATTTAACAGTAGTTTCTTCCAAAATTATGGAATGCCCTCATATGCAGTAACAGTCACAGGAGACTTCGACCCAGGGATGGACGAAGAAGACCCAGACTATGATGAAACAAAAACCCTTAAATACAAAATTAAGGAAAACATGGAACAAGCCGTTAAAAATCCTCACAGTGCCTTCGCCATGCTCGTACCATCCACCGAAGGAAACGTGCATGTAAGTTTCACAAAACTAAACGCAGGAGGAAGTAACGAGGCAAGTTTCAGATTATACCGAGCGGACAACCGTGACGAAGTCCTAAGTGCACATGGAGTTCCACCATACAGGATAGGTATGGCAATAAATGGGAGTCTCGGTGGAAACACTAGTGTAGAATCATCCAACATTTACAACACAAGTATCATTCAACCAATTAAAAAGAAAAATGAAGACATAGTAAACCAAATACTCAGTGACGAATATTATCGTTTACACGGGGAAAAATACCTCTCATGGTTATTCAAAATAGAAGATATTGACAAAAGAGACTACGCCCGTGACCTTCAAAGTGCGAGCATACTTTTCAGTTTGGGAGCGATGACTCCAAGACAAATAAGTGAAAGCCTTGGAAAACCATTAGGGGCAGTGGCAGACCCTGACAACCCATACCTTGATGAATATTTTGTCGGAGGAACACCATTAAGTTTAATGTTTGCCAATGCAGGAATGAGTCAAGAATCACACAGTCTTGACACACAAAGACAACAGCAACAAATGTGGATGAATGACATATCCACAAAATTACAAATGGCACAACTAGGCATTAACCCTGAGAGTATGGAAAGTCCAGTAGACCCTAACAACCTTGATGAAACCAAAAATTATGGAATGATACCAAATGTACCAACCATAGAAGAGGAAAAAGACCATCGTGAAAACACAGATGTTATAAAAAACATAAGAAATCCCAACGACTTCAAAGGATACTGGAGTAATGACTAAATAAAAGGAACATGGCGAGCAAAGGTAACATAACATTAAACACCCAGTTAACATTAGATGACTATCAAACTAATTTCTCCCCTATTTTACAAGACGACCATACTCTCACACCATCCGAACTTAATTACAATGAAGAACAAGCCGAAAAAATGAGAAAATATAAAAAGTTCTCAGAAGAAGACATTCAGAATGTTCTTTCATCAGCAAATAGTGCGAATATGGTTATTCAAACAATTAAAAGTGATGGAACAGTAATATTCGAAGGAAAAACAGACACTGGCACATACATTGTAGACTGTAAATTAGGGTTTAGACAAGAAAGTATGAGTTCCCACTCTCAAGCCACCCTCGAAGACTGCTTAACAACTATCGATAAAATACCAAGTTTGTTCAAAGAGACATTAAAAGAAGTAAAACTAAGTGGTAGAACTGGGAGTAGTTATTATGATGGACCAGAAAGAGATGGAATTGTTGAAATCAAAAAAACATTTTTATCCTATGAAAAAGATGATGCATGGGATGTTAGGGGTGTTATTATTCATGAAATAACCCATAACTTTGACTATAATGGAGGACACCAAAACGAATTTACATTATCCTCCAACCCCTCTTTCCGAAGATTAATGAAAACACAAAAACAAAATGTGTCCACTTATGCTGGAACATACACATATAACTATGAGAGCGGTGGTGAAATGGTACGTGGCGTACCGAATCCTAGATATTACACAGAATCTCTTGCAGAAATCATGAAAGTTGTGGGTTCTCATAGGCTCGGATACGACGATGCCCGCATACGAGTAGGTAACCGTTATTATATTACCGATACTTATGCAGAATATAATGGAAACCATGTGAAACTAATGGATTATAATAGTTGGGAGAAAGAATTCCCCGAATCTGCAAAATTGGGGAACAGACTATGGGATTGTAAAACAAGAGAGGAAGCAGAACAAATCTTCAAAGATTTAAAAAAGATAAAATGATAACATGGCAAGTAAAGGAACAGGCGGTGGAGGTGGAGGAACATCATACACCGACGAAGGAATAGATGACTATGCAATATATCTCAACAGTGAAGGTGGTGCACAAACCGAATCCACATGGGGAGAATATATGGCTAACGTAAGAAACAACACACAACAACAAGAAAGAGTTAATAACCTTCGAAATGAATTATATTTCTTAGAACAGGATTTACAACGACAACAAAATACAAATCAATGGACAGTAGGACAACAACAAGATACACAGTGGGTGGCAGAACATCCCTTAATCACCACAGAATATAATAACTCAGTATATAATGAGACAAAATCATTATTAAATGAAGCAAGAAGTAAACTGGACAGTTTACAAGAAAAACTTGACGGCTCCTTTGAAGTAGAAAATATTAATGACACACCCGAATTAAAAGAATATTTAGACTTAACATCAAGAGCAAGAAGTATTATTCATCCACAATACAATTTATAACCACGAGTGATTAATTATTTACATTAACATTATCTTGGAATATATCCACATTTTGAAGTTCAGGTGTCATTTTAGTTAATTCAATGTTTGTATGATATTTTTTGATTATGTCTTTGATTTGAATAGTCATAATACTTAATATATTCCCCATATTTTTTATATAAATTTAGTTTTTTGAAAATAAAGGAAAAAAAAAATCATGGCAAGTAAAGGAACAGGAAACTCTGGAAATGGAACAGAAACAACTGGTGAAAGTGAACTGAATTTTGTTGAATTAAATAGAAAATTAGGGTTAATTCCATCTGAAACAGAAGCACTTCATCAAGAGTTAAACGATAAATGGGCAAGAGTATGGGATTTAGGTGTTGAAATGAACGTCCTCCGAGCCGAATTAGCGGGTGCAAGAGAAGACCTAGAAAAAATCAAGGCACAGATACAGGTAAGAGGAGAATCCGCACCACTACTCACAACACTCGGACGAAGACAAAGAATATATGATGAAACAAGGGAAGCACATAACAGGGTGAGGGATGAAATGAGAGAACTCAACCAGAGAATACAAGAATTAGAAGAACAAGGAATCACATTATAAAAACTCCTCTAGAAAAATGAGAACACGAAGAACAGTATGTCTAGTAAAGGAAGTACCATCTTAAACACAATAACTACAACTAACATCTTAGACAATCCCTACATAAAAAAGAATTCTGCAAAACTATTGCTCGAAGCGAGTAAACAACAAAATTACATAATAAATTCATATGACGAAAAAAAAATATACCTCACATCACCTGATGGCATACCTGTAGAATTCACAACACACTACCTTGACAATCTAGAATACTATCAACGAAAAAATGATGGTGAGGTACCATACACTATGGAAGACCTGTTACGGTATGTTAATGAGGCACCAGATTTGATGAAGAAAAATGTAGATAAAATTATCTTTGATTATGACCCTCAGAATTATCTAGCAGAGTATGGGTCGGTTCCTTATGGAACTCATGATGTGTACATTGGGAATAAATCATTGTTTTATCAAAATTATAATTCGCCCCAAAACACATTATATCATGAGATGGCACATTGTATGGAAGACCATCCTAAACTCAGAAACATTCCTAGTATGGATTGGTTTAAGAACCTATCTGAAACTGAGAAATCAAGTGGTTATGCTAACGCCACATTCGATAAAAATAGTAAATTAAATTATGAAAATAGGTATTCTGAGAATTGGGCAGATGCCTTTAAGATTGTTGCGATGCATAGAACAAATCCTAGTATGGCAGTAGTATCTAATCCAAATGGTAATCAGTATTCTGAGCCCGTATCCTATGCTCAATGGAAGAGGATGAATCCGAATCTGGATAGGGTTGCGAACACTATTCTTGATTGTAAAACAGATGAAGATGTTTTTGAAGTTGTTCGTGGTTTCTTTTATGAATTCGATAGAAAAAAAGGATAATCCCCTCTTTGTATCATGGGGTGGGGGTGGATGGTGTGTGGTGGGGTCGGGTCTTTTTTTTTACATGTTCACTCGTTCTCTTGGTACTGTTATTGTGAGTTTTTGTGTGTCTTGGTTATGGATTAACCAACGAGATACTTTCACTTCTTTTTCGTTTATAACCGTGTAAAGATATATGTCTCTTCGGTCTAAGTCAATTCTCAGAACCACCTCATTGTTTTCAGAGTTTGTGAACAATATAACATTGTCACCATATGACATGTCATCAAATTGTACATCACCCAACTCAATTGCTTCCACGTTATCTGCAAATCTATTCTTACACTTAAATCTGTCTAAAAAATATTTTAAAGTTGTCAAATTCTATTTCACCTAATAATATATTACAAAACAAGAGTATATAAAAATATTCATTTCATTATCAAAAAAAAATTCAAGTATATGGCAAGTAAAGGAAACACTACACTGAACTCGGAGGCAAGTGAAGCATTTGTGGAGGAACACTGGGAATTTGATAAATGGGTGTATGAATATGGTACCAACTTTAATGAACACTTTAAAGAATTAATCCCTTTGATGAGAGAATTAATGGAACCTTCTAAAGATGAATTATACCGTTTCACTTACCCTACCATGGAAGAATTAAGAAATCGTTCACCTACCAAATATTCCCAGCTACAAGTAGGGGATACAGTTCCCTTCACTCGTAGAGACATGTCATCATTCAGTTATGACAAACAAAACTTCCAAAATTTTGTAGTTGACGATTGGGTTTTAGGTTCGAGAAAGAAGTATTTTGAGCAGTATCCAACATTAGATATTCTAGTTGCACCCAAAGGAACACCTAATTTCCCATTGGATGGTGTTCCCTTTGCACATCAATCAGAAACATTTGTACCTTCAGAAAACTGGGTTGTAAAAAAAATTGAAACCACAAAATACAAAGATTATTTTCCACCATCCTTGTTTAGGGATGAGGATGACCAAAAAATACTCAATAACAAACCCATCCGCTTGATATATATTGAACAAGAAGATAAGTGAATCAAAAAGATATGGCAAGTAAATACAGTGAAACCGTACTAAACACATATGACTCAGATAACATAATCCAAGGTGTTGAAAGTTATTTCCCCGAACACATACGAGAACAAATTAAAAAACATCCAGATTTATATGAAGCGATAGGCAGATGGATTCTTCACGAAGATGTCCCCGATGCATTCGGACACAGTGCTGCACCCTCCGACATCTTAACCGACGACCAATTAAAATATGTTTATGAACACATGCAAAATGACCGTGAAAGTATTACTCGAGTAGAACAAATTGGCACAAGTGTCCCTAAGGAAGATTTTGTAATTGGAAAAAACATCAAATTTAACAAACCATTAAAAGCGTTTAGTGAAACTGAACATGGCACTCAAGATTACATGGAATCAACATTTCAACCAGATGATGAGTTAGTCATATTCAAAGTGAAAGGAAATCCATCCTACTTTAAAACATATGATTGGTCAGTGGTGAAACATGAGCAAGAGTTGTGGTTGGATTGTCGTAGAGAATACAAAGTAACCGCAGTGTATAATAAAAATTACAAAGACCGTGAAAACCCAAAATTAATGAGAGAACTTGAAGAAATATTAGGTGCAAATTTTGATTACAATGTTACTTTTGTTGAATTAGAATAAAAAAAAAAGATAATGTGGAAAAAACCATGGCAAGTAAAGGAAACAGCACTCTGAACACATTATTCTCAGACGAAACATTTACCTTGAAAAATGGTGACAAAATACCTCTTGAAGGACATACCCCACAATTCTTCCAAGATTTAACTCACATCATCCAAATGTGGCAAGACCACATAACCGTCCCCGACGCTCATGGACACAGTACTGCACCATCAGATTTATTAGGTGAAGAAGAAATGGAATATGTGTTATCACATATGGAACATGACTTGGAGCATTTGACGAGGGTGGAAATAATGGGAACATCCGTACCCAAAGAAGACATAAAAAAAGGAGAACCAATCCATTTCAACAAACCATTAAAAGCGTTCAGTAGACATATAGAACAAACAAAAGACTATGCTAGTTTCATGTTCGACTCTGATGATGAACTTGTTGTTTTCAGAACAAACAACCGTGTAGGACATTTTAATATCACTCGATGGACTGATTACGCAGTTAATGAAGGAGAATCATGGGTTAACACGGAATCATTCAAAGTAAAAGACATACATAAAGAAAAATGGTTTAGAACTCATTGGTCAGAGAATAAAGAGTATACTGTGACCATAGTTGACATTGAATAAAACTGAAAACATAGAAAAGAATTAACCAGAACATTAATTCTGAGGTGGGTGATTTAAAATAATTTGACAGAAATAAAACAATACCCTGTAGTAACAGCACCTGTCTTGATACCATACGCACCTGATTGTGAATATCAATACGGTGAAGAGGTACTTCCACCAGACAAAATAAAACTGTTAGCAGATAGTTTTCAAAAGTATAAAATAATAGATTTACAACATGAATACACTAAAAGATTAATAAACCATCAGAAACCAATACAAAGAGGAAAACTACTTAACAGTTACATCAGTGAAGATGAACTATACCTCAAAGGATTAGATGGATTTAATCGAAAATACCCCCAAGGGACATGGATAATTAGCGTAAAAATTACCGACCCTGAGGCAATGAAGTTATACAATAAGGGACAACTAACTGGTTTTAGTGTGACTGTGAAAGAAAGAAGTCACGCCAATGCCATCATGGATTATGTAAGTCAAAAAGAATTACTAATCCCTGAAAGTGTAATTGAAAGCGAAAAGGCATTCACAAAAACACCTAAAAGAATACTTATGAAAGATGTCAAAGACCCCGTTGCTTTCACAGTTTCATTAGTTCGTCAACCTTGCGTTTACGGAGCCAAATTTTGTCGGAAATCTTGTCTTATTGTAAACAAAGATAAATTAAAGGAGAACACAAAATCAAACATGAGTCTTAAAGATAAAATAAAAGCAGAATTAAACACTTTCATTGATGGATTAGATGTAGAAGAAGAAAGTGTAAAAGAATACAAAAGTGAAGCAGACCTTGAAGAATTAGAAGAAGTATCACCAGAAGAATCTAAAAAAGAAGATGACGGAACTGAAGGTTCTGGAGGTAACGGTGGAGACTCTACAACCACTGGTGGAGACACCACAACTACAAGTGGAGACACCACAACCACAACTGGAGAAGGAGAAAACGAAACCGAAACCGAAATGCCAACAGACAATGGCGGAAATGGTGGAACAAGCCAAGGTAAAGTTAAAGAAGCACAGAAAGAAAAAGTAACCGAAGAAGAATCAGAGAAATGTGGTGGAAAAGAATCAGAAAAATGCAAAGGCAAAGAATCTAAAAAATGTGTAAATAAAGAATCTGAAAAATCAGTATTATACCTTGCACAAGAAGATGTAGAAGACCTCATCAGAACCACATTACAAAGATACGCAGAAGAAATTGAGCAGATGGTGTTTGATGGAATACAAGAAGCCCTTGATGATTACGAATTCGCAGGAAGTTTCAAAGAAACACCACCAAAACCAGAAGAACCAGAAAAAAAGGAAGAAGATGAACAGGTAGAACCCATAGAAAAATATGCAACCAAAGAAATGGTTGAATCCATCTTCGAAGAACAATTCTCTTCATTTAAATCTGATTTGATGGGCAACATCAAAAAAGCCCAGAAAGAATCCATTAAATCCTATAGCAAAGCCATCAATCCAGAATCCGATGGTTTTCAAGAAGAATCAAAAAAAGGGTACACCTCAAGAATGAGTGACCGTGACGTGTACGGTAGAAGATTAAGAAAAAAATAGATTTGGAAAAAGGGGGATTAAGATAAGATTCAATGTTATTACCGTGTTCCATCCTTTTTTTTACATAGTTCATCAAAAAAAATATATTCTCTAAAAAAAAAATAATGGAACGTCACAAAAAGAGAGGGATAACAGTATAAAGCACCCCACTACCAAAAGAAGTATAAAAAAATAATAAAAAAATAAAAACCAAAAAAAAATACAACAAAAGGAGAATTATTTACAAATCATGGAAGACACACAAAGCATAATGGATAAAATAGAAGAATCATACAAATCAATGGTAATTGACAATTTCGGAGCAAGTGTACTGCAACCGGAATACTTCGACAAATATGTTGAATATGCAACAAGAGATACTTCTATACTAGTAGACGCAAGACAAATTGTGATGAATAACCAAGTAGTCAACATAGACAGAACTGGATTCACAGGTCGTATTCTTGAACCAGGCAGAGAAACAGAAAAACCAAGAAGAAGTAAACCTGAAGTAAGACAAGAAAGACTTGTTGCCAACGAACTTATTGCTGACGTTGCCATCACAGACCAAGCCCTTCGTAGAAACATTGAAAGAGATGGATATGAAGACACCCTTATCAACATGATGGCAGGACAAGCAGGGGTGGACTGGGAATCCTATGCAGTACTCGGAAACAGATTACTTGCAGATGATGACACAGTAGACCCATTATTAACAGAGCAGAATGGTTGGATTGCAAAATGCAGAAACCACATTTATGGTGGTGGAGCCGACACAGACTTTGATGGTTCCGCAGTAGAAGACGGAGATGTCAAACTCATGTTAAAAGAAATGCTCAAAAAATATCCACAAGAATATAGAGGAGACAGAAGAAACCTCAGATTCTACCTTGACAGTGACACCTTCGACGACTATGTAGACCAAGTAGGAGAAAGACCAACTCTTGTTGGTGACGACGCAATCACCAATTTCATTGCAAGACCATACAAAGGTATTGAAATCAGAGAGGCACCTGTATTAAATGAAGCCTCCACTCTAGAAGGAGTAGGTACAACCGCAATGCTCGTAAACCCAGACAACCTTGTATATGGTATCTTTGAAAACGTAACTATTGAAAGAGATAGAAATGTAAGAAGAAGATTAACCGACTTTGTACTTACAATGGAAGTTGACCAAGCATTTGAAAACCCATATGTATGTGTATGTGCACACCCAGAAACCGATAAAGCGGAAGCAAAAATCGTTGAAGAAGGAGTTGACTACACTAACTTCCACCACAATGGTAAAGGTACCTATGAGTACATCAACAAAAACGCTTACGAGCCACTCCGTGACCAACCAAGTCACAATCCAAACTATGATGCAACTCATGGAACTAGTGGTTCCATAACTCCAGGTAATGGTGGAAACCCATAAGGAGAATAGGCAAGACTATTTGAAAAAAGAGAAAAAAACGAATCGGAGCATTTCTCTTTTTTTTCTCTTTGTTTTTTTTAGAATAAAAACGTAAACCGTTTCAAACTTGTAATATAAAAAATAAAAGATAATTAGTTTAGAGGTAAAAGAATCGTGACAGAACATTACTTGAAAGGTGCCAAATGGAGATTAAAAAATGACACATTTGACTATGATGGAGAGTTAGATGAAAATGGATGTGCAGACCTAAAAAATATTGCAGTAGGGCAATATACATTCACTCTATCAAAAGCAGGTTATCTGAAAAGAACAGAACAACTCACAGTGGATGGGTCACCATTAAATATAATTGCAGAACTAGAACCAATTCCAAAAGAAGAAACAACCAAAAAAACAACTAAAAAAACTGCAAAAAAAACAACCAAAAAAAGCACTAAAAAATCTTCAACTTCCAAAGAAGAAACAACCACAAAACAGTCTAAACCAGAAGAATCAGACGAAAAAAAATAACACCCTAACATAAAAAAGGGGAAACATAATTAATCAAAAAAAAAACACGGAAAAAAAAGAGAAGATAAACACACAAATGATAAGATGGTTATTCATAATAACAATCATGTTCTACTTACAAGCGTGTAGGGAGTTGAATAAAAACGAAACAACTAAGCATAAGAGAACAAAAAATAATAAATGACGTACTCTTCCATTTAGATGGATGGAAATGCAATGACCATCCCAAAGAAACACGAAGAGTAGACTCCTTCCTCGACGAAGAAGAAGCAAGAATCAGTAACATGACTCGTAAAGAAGTTTCCAGTCGAGAAGTTCTTACAAGTTATGACAAAGCCAAAGTACACGCATTAAACTACCTTCGCAGAAGTCAATTCCCAAGTCATCCTTCTATACACCAAGCCATCTGTTACTGGGCAGCTGGACTTTTAAGTGAAAAAGCCCATTTCAAAGACGAAAAAATACAAGAAAGTACTCTCCTCATAGAAGAAGCCCGAAGACTACTTAAACCTTATGTTCGTAAAGGTGAAGACTTTTTCACTGTCAGTGGTGACGAATGGTACTGGGAAGAATATATGAAATCCGAAAGTGTACCTCGACCAAGAAGGAACCGTGTACCACCTCCACCTCCACCATCAAAAGATGACCCATGGGGTGGTGAAGAAAAGGAGCGTTTAATTCATGGTCATTACCATGAAAACCCCTATTATAAACCTTATAAACCTCATCATCATAAGAAGCCGTTTCATAAACAGTTATCTCCACACAAGCCACATGACCCATGTAAACCAGAGTATACTGAGCCATTGTGGATAAAAAGAAGATATGAGAACAAATACAAACTAACCATAGAACCTGTTATCACGGAAACTGGTGGGACTGTTCATCTTAGAGCAAGAGTGTATGAAGGTAGTAAACCATGTGACAAAGGCAAAGTCACATTTTACATTTATGAAGAATAAAAAAAAGAGAAAAAAATGGATTACTGATTGAAAAAAAAACGGATTATAAATAAAAAAAAACATAATTTTTTAGAGGATAAATGATTAAAAAAATAATAGGAACCGCCACAGTAAATGGAGGTAATGCAGAATACATATGGGAAGTACCACATGGGATACAAACAGGTAAACGAAAACTATATGTAACTTACACAGACTCTGACGACTACCTTCTAAGTGAAAACTGGGAAAACATATATATTAAAACACCAACCAACATCCTCTTTGAAAATGAAATAATCAGAGCAGGGGCACCAAATGGTGAAGAACCACGATTCATAACCTTAACAGTCATATTAAACGATTTAAATACTCTTGAACCTGTAACAGAAGGATTAGTACAATTTCAAGCAAGAAGGGATGGACAAGAATCATTCACCAACATAGGACCATTAGTAGAAGTTACTGATGGTGTTGCAGTCTATGGGTATGAATTATCCGAAGAAGAAACAACTGATTTTCAAGTAAAGGCGATATATTGGGGTACAAACAAATATAGTGCCTCTGAAACACATAATTATTGTACTGTTAGCACTAAACAATCGTTGACAATTAACACAAATAATATAAAAACAAAACCTGACCAAACAGAAACATTCCATATAGAATTAGGTGCGTATCCTCCTGAAGAATTAAATGGAGGAGAACTAAGCATAATTCTAGATAACACCCCAATATACACTACCACAGTCTTCTCCAATAGTTTAATATTATATGATTACACAATTCCTTCTTCGATGAGTGAGGGGGAGCATGTGTTTAGGATTGTTTATTCGGGAAACAATAAATTTGATGAAAGAGAGGTTGAAGGAAAACTTTACATTAAACCACATGTAACAATTGACGATTCTCCCGTATACGCCACGCCTACACTCATAGAAAATGGAACACTCATACAACAAACTGCAAAAATAGTATTAAACATCACAGCAGATGGTACTAATGTACATGAAGGATTCGTAGAGTTTGAATGCAATAATGATAAACAAACAATTTATTTAGAACAAGACTCTCAAGAATATGAATATGAAATACCATTCGGATTTAATTATGGTGACGAAATCCCATTTACATTAACTTATCTTGAAAATGAAAATTATCAAACAACTAGTATAACTTCGAGCATATTATTAAGACACCAAACACAAGTCTCAGTAGATGCAGTGCAAGGAAATGTTGGAGAAACAGTGGATGTTAATGCAACAGTAGTGGATGAGAACAATACCAATGTAAATGAAGGACAAACACAATTTGAAATGGAAACAAACATTGATGATAATAACTCTAATGATACAGGATGACGATACAGGTAAGTAATCTTGATGAATATATTTCCTATTTAACAGATTCATTGGTTGTTCCTGAAAGAGTTGTTGTTGGGGAATCATGTATATGTTATTTTCATAATACCGAGGGTGTAGAATGGATTGGGTCAGGCACAAGACCTATTATATATTTGAGTTGTTCTTTCACAGAAGTCACAGATACTTCAGCTTATGTCATTTCACAGCGTGGTGAGGTTGCAATTGCCAACACCACATCCATTCCTAATGGAGTTATTGGTCAATGGGATGACCTTGTTAAAAGTACCAATCATACAAAACCCAATTGTGTTATGTGGGAATCCACTTATTCTCAAACTGGTACATACAATGTAACAGTTACTTTCAGAAGAGGGGGTACAAATTATAATGTTACTCGAAGTGTTGAAGTTACTAATGATATAATTGCAACCGCCACCACAACTGTTAAAAACGGGATAAGTACCACAGGATATGATGTTTTAAAGCCATATTCCGTGTATCCTGCTTTTTATTCTAATGGTTTGGTGGAATGTTGGGCTTTTGATTTATCATTCCCTATTGAAAATGTTGATGTTGAAGGAGATTGGGGTTGGAGTGATGGCGATGACCTTTTACTTTATGTATATCCTACTAGCAATATTCAGACATTATTTAATGACATAGATGTGGAAGGGTATACGATTGACCCTGAAAATGGGATTAGTTATGTTCCACATGATGATTTGGAATTTGTTAGTGGAGCAAACACTGTTCTTGTTACTTATATGTCTGGTATGGAGTATCCTGATTATTCTTATCCTTATGTTACTTTGAATGACCATGAGTATATATGGAATTATTCTGAGGAAACTATTACTCAATCAACCCTTACTTTTGAAAATGGTCATTCCAGTAATGATTTTGTTGCGGGTCAGACTTATCAGATTACTGCACGGTATTTGGAGAATGATGGTTATGAGGGTTCAGTAGGAATTGGTGAACTGGAAATACTCCGGTATCCAACCACTACAACAATAAGTGGTACTTCGAGTGTTACAATAGGAGAAAACTTGACTTTATCAATAATTGTAAAAGAAAACAACAACAACACAACCCTAACCACTGGATACATAACCGTATACGATGGAACAGACATAGTACAACAAAACTATGCAATCACAGGTAACAGTACACAAATAACATTCACACCCTCAACCACAGGAACACACAACATATATGCTATCTACACAGATAGTGGAACAGAATACAACACAAGCCGAAGTAACACATTAACAGTTAATGTGAATAAAAAACCATCAACAATTACCACCAATGTAAACACCATAGAAACCATATCTGGAGAACAGAAAACAATCACTGGAACATTAACAACAAATGGAACAGGTATTTCTGAAGCAAACATCACAGTAAGTGATTCCAACAACAATGTTTTAATGACTGTTACAACAGATTCCAATGGTGATTTCACATTCAATTACACGCTTGAAAATCTCAATGATTATAACAATAATTTAAGTGTTGGATATGGTGGAACAAACATAATTTCAGCATCATCTAAGAGTATTCATGTACTGCCATATCAGGGAATGATTTATGATTTATGTAATTCATTAAATAATTGGAATGTTACTGATTCTGGTAATTCTGCAACATTGGCTACTGTTGGTGGTTCAACTGCTGTAAAATCACCATCTGGTGATTATCAGAGGGTTTATTGGAAATATCCATTGGTAATTGGAAGTGAAGGTTTGTTCAAATTTAAGATTTACAGTAATGCTTCCAACAATGCAATCATACTAGGTACTATGAAAAAATACAACAATGACCATATGACTAATGTAAAGAGTTGGTGGTATGGTCTTGGAAGTAGTAGAAATTGGACTAATGGACCAAAAAACAGTCAGAACAGACATGGTGGAACAAGGATGAGTAACAATACATGGCACACCATCGAGTTCAGATTAAATGACCATCAATTGGATACTTTACAGGATGGAACAAGTATTGGAACATATACTATTCCTACATTGGATGAGAACAACACTTATTTTAATGATTATTTGTTTTTGGCTATTACTGGTGTTATTCATATGAAGGATGTTGAGTATATGTGTGATGTGTCGGTTTCTGATGGAACATTGCAGAGTATAAGGAATGCTCACTTATCACAATTTTAAGGAAATGATGATTTTATGATTAAAGAATATATATTAGGATTGGGAATTATTGGTTTGTTCATAATGGTATTGATTATTTTATTTATTCCTTTGATTATTACTATAGTTGTTGGTGTAACTTTGGCTAATTATTTAGGATTAACTGGTCTTGTATGGTGGTGTTTTGTTATATTATTTTATCTTGTGATTTCCACCATACTAAGTGTGAGAACCAAACCCTAAACTGGGAATAATATCCTCTCAATATATTAATAAAATTTAATGAACTAATGGATAAAAGATGAAAAAGCAACAAAGAGATAATGTATTGCATATTACCTATGGATTTATGGCAATTACTATACTTGCCCTATTGATAATTGTTTTCTTAGTTAGGCATATGGTATATAATGATTATGGCTTGCTTATGATGGCAGATATAATTATTTTAATATTGGATGTTTATTTAATTCACAGAACACATAAACAGTTGAAAGAGTATTTAGAACGAATATAATAGGTAAAATGGTGTTTTTATGTCTGATTGGTATGGACACATAATAAGGGTTGAAGTTACTGCAACATTAGACACGGCTCTGCCCCCAATATGCAGGTCAATAATAGAAGAAGAAATAAAAAAAACAATCCAAACCTTAAACATGGCAGGAAGTGTAATTCTTGACACACTAGGTTCTACTAGTCAAGAGTTACAAAGAGGATATATTGTGGAGCATGATGCGGTTAGAACAGGTAGACTAAGAGATAGTGTAGATATTATGGCACCTTCCGATAATGAAATTCGTATAGGTACCAATATACCCTACGCTCCCAAAATACATGATGGTACTAGAAATTTAAGACCTCGTCCATGGAGTGATGAAACATGGACTCCACTCCTCGCTAATGTGGATGAAGTAGTAGACAGTGTTCTAAGTAGATATTTTTAGGAGAAAGAGTATTTACTGTAAAAAAAATTCTTAAGAAATTTACTTTTTATAACCACACACACATATATTAGAAAACATTACATAATATGGAAAACATGAACACAAGAAAAGGATACGAATGGCTAGAATCCGACACCGAAATATACAACTTACTAATCCAAAAACAACAAGAAGGCGACCAAATACTAAACCTATTCCAAATACAATTCATGGATGACTCCTATACATCGGAAGACATGGAAGAAATAAACAGAATATACATAGTAAGAGACCGCATGACCACCGACGGCAAACCCACCACAATGGAAGGAGACGGATACAACACACTCGTAGAAATAATAATAAGAACAAGCAACTACAACTACATACAAGCCCAACAACTACTAAAAACAACCGTCAAATGCATAGACCAACACATAAAACTATCCCCATTAAGTAAATACTGCAAAATAAACCAAGTAGTGCCAAGATACGAAAAACCAGGACACCTAAGAGAATACACACTAGAACTACTAACATATGAAATAAACGAAAAAACAGCATACCCATCAATATGCAGTAACGACCTACGAGTAGACCTATGTGTACAAATAGGAATCGAAAACACAGACAAAGAATGGCACAAAGTATACCCAGACATACTAAGAAAAGGAGAACTCATACAACTACACCAAAAACAAAACACACATAAAAAAGAAGACGAAATAGGCTTTGGAGGAGGATAAATACAAAAAAATGACAAACGTAGATATACGAACAAGAGTCGAACTAAGAAACGAAACACAACGAGAAACAAACAAACTCGGAACCGCAGGAAAAGTTGCACTAATCGGTGCATTTCCAAGTAGTAAACAAAAAATATTTGCTGCCGAAAATTACTCACAAATAGTAGGACATTATGGAGTAACCATAGGAACCACAGACGTATACTGGTACGACGGAGTAAGAGCTGCACGAAGAATATTCATGGAAGGAATAAGAGGATACGGTGGTGCAAACAGTATAACCTGCTTGAACACATGTACCCTCAAACCAACAAACCCAACAGAAATACAAAAAGAATACATTGACAGTGTAGTGGAAGAAGAAAAATTCGACCAAGTGACAGCATCCATTGTTTCAGGTAATGACACAACATCACACGCAGATATACAACCAAGTGAAACAATCAAAAATGATATATCATTATCATTCCCTAAACTACAGAACGCATTACACCAGATAGCCGATGAAGATATGGATTTACTCTTCATCAGTGGAGACCTACGTGAAATATTCAACCACCCTCTGACAGTAAATGAACTGTACGACCAATATGCCGTACCTCTTGGTGCAATCCCTAAAAAAACAATAACCAAAGAGGGAGAAAAAGGATGGTCAGTAATTCTAGATAAAGAGACCAACGCTCTCGTAACAACAATATCTAATGGAAAAATTTATCTCAAATCACCATACGACTTAAACACTGGAGAAGAAGTAGAATTAGATACTACAGAGAAAAAGGCAGTGGTTGTTTTCAGAGAATACATTAATGGAGAAAAATATCCTCAGAAAACAATAGAACTTACTAATGCACAAGGAAAGGTCGTTGGAACAAAAACAATGCTTGATTACACCAGTCCTGAGTTAATTCGGTTTGTTGTATTCACAGGTTCTTCCGACACAACTAAAACAGTGGAAGCGTACTATCAGACAAGTGTACCTGTAGGAGCCAAGCCAAAAAGAACCATAACCAGAACAGGTGTTGAAAAAACATGGAGAGCACTCCTAGACAAAACAACAGGTGAATTATTAACAGTCACGAAAAATGGTAAAACCTACTTAAAACCAGTATATGATAAAACAACGGGAGACGAACTGCAACTCGGAACAAATGAACAAAAAGCGGTCATAGTATTTCGAGAATATGTAGATGGAAAAAAATACCCATCATACCAATACACTGCGGAAGATGGAGGTACATACTCAAGATTAGCTTATGATGACCCAGAACTTATAAAGCATGTGGTGTTCAATGTACCTGTAGCCCAATCATTCGTAGTAACAGACGAAAACGATGAAACAGTCTACGGAAGAACTAACCAAGGAAAATACATCAGAAACCTTGGAGATGTATACAATTACATACTAGACTTCGTCGACAACGAATTTACAAGCCACCGTCCAGTAAATTATGTGGGAGCCATATGCACCCAAGGAACACCAGAAGGAAGAGATGTAACAATAACATATGATGGTGTACCAAGTAACTACATTAAATTAAATTCCAAACTAAAAACCTTGTACCAAAATGAGGACGCCGAAAACGCAGCTGCCAAAAGATACAACCCCGATGGTTCCAATCCATTCTGGAACATCGCAGAATTCGGAGCGTTAGATATTGCAAAATTATTCAAAAGAAAAACCAACGAATTATCTACATGTGGATTGTTCTACCAAGGAGGAATAATAAACGGAGAAACGGTAACTCCAATGGAACTGGCAGCACATATGTGTGGATGGATATGTAGTCTAAACATTAGTCAAGACCTCACTTATCAAACAATCCCTGGATTAACTTACATCGATGAAGAACCATTCCTCGGCGAAAATGATGCGGGAACACTATTGAACCAAGCAGGTATACAAATTATAAGACCTAAAAACCGTTTAGATAAAACATTCTATGTTAACAACAGTATCATGCCAAGTGGATGGCACACAAACCATATAAGAAGTGTAACATACTTACTTAAAAGGTTACAATTTGAGAATGGTCTTGGAATAAACAATTTCACAACTAACATAGAATCCTTCCGTGCACTGCTCGAAACAGTAGCCAAAGAAGTATTAGATGAATGTGAAGTTATCCGAAGTGTTAACATAGGAGAGATTGAGGTAATAAATAGTTATCATATATTTGTACCAGTATCTATTGTTCTTGCAGGTGTTGTAACACTTATTAACGTAGGTGTGAGCATGGCATTGGATGAAACTGGAAAACTTTCCACAAGGGTCAAATCCACCTCCGGATATAGTTTAGAAATTTAATTCACCCCCAAAAAAAGACAAGGAGTGAAAAAAAGATAAAAATTGACTAAAATACCTGCGGGAACCTCTACAGTGTCTCAGGGAAGAGCAGAAGTGTCATATGTAATTCCTGGGGACACTGTTCCTGGAACCCATACAATATATGCAACATACGTCCAAAACGACCATTACATGGAAGGTACGGGATATAATACCGCCGAAATAAGAATTCCTACAACAATAACAGTGGACGACGTACTTGCCAGTATTGGTGAAACAGCAACATTTAGGGCGTATGTAAAGTACAATACAACACAAAATGTAAATGAAGGTACAGTACAATTCCAACTCGGCGGGACAAACATTGGAACTCCTGTGAGTGTTTCAAACGGTGTGGCAACATTACAATATGAAATACCATCCAACACCACAAATGGGACAAATATTAAGGCAATATTCATAGAAACTAACACATATGGTGCCTCTCAATCCAGTAATGGAACATTAAGTATTCGTGAAGGAACTAATGTGGTGGTAAGTAACGTGTCCGCAAACAGAGGGACACAGGCAACGATTACTGCGAGCATAACTGATAGTGAGGGTGAGCCAGTAACTTCTGGTCAGGCACAATTATACATTGATAACACGGCAGATGGGTCACCCGTCAATGTAGTTAATGGAGGTGTTGTGTTCACTTATGATGTAGCCAACAATGCCGTCGTAGGTGGACACACCATCAAAATATCTTATCTTCAGAATAGTACATACGACCCTGCCGATGGAACTGCAACTTTAACTGTTCGTACACCTACCACTCTTGTACCAGTCAACGTATCTGCAAATAAAAATTCAAGTGTTGCACTTGTAGTGAGAGTGAGTGGGTTGAATAATGCACCTGTACCTGAAGGAACGGTACGGTTCACTGTAGGTAATGGTGAACCTATAGTTGCAACTGTTGGGGTGAACGGAGAAGCTACCATCACATATGAAGTTCCTTCAACTGCAAGTGGTACTATAACCTTTACGGGGGTTTATGTTGAAAATACTAATTATGAAGGTGGAACTACAGCAACAAATGGTGTTTTAACTATTCGTAAAGGAGTTACTATTGTCGTGGACAGTGTTAAAGCGGAGTTGGGTGATACAGTTGTATTGTCCTCCACACTTACTGATGAAAACAGTGAATTAGTAACTAATGGTACTGTGAATTATGAAATAGAATAAAGGAAAAAAAGAGAGAGAAAAAAAATTAATTAGTAATAATAGTTTTTTTTTTCTCATTTTTGGGAGGAAAAAGTGAAGTAACATGGCAAGTAGCCAAACATTATATAAGACAGATATATTAATCAATAAACAACCAGTTGGTTGGGCTAAAGAAATCAGTTTTGATATTGACTATGGTAATGAACAAGAGGCAACCCATAGTGGTCGTATGACTCATAACAGTAAGTTTCCAGGTTGTGAGGTTAGTATTACCAAACTCACAAAATTCGATGCTCTGGAAGAAAATGCATTTATACAGGCAATTGATACCTTGAGGGATATGGGTGGTACTGTTACAATGATTACTCAGGAACCTTTGGGAACTCTTGTTATTAATGCTTATGGTTGTCGTCCTGATAGTGAACAGTGGAGTAATGAAGCGGACGCTTTTGTTGAAGTGGAACTTTCTCTCCAAGGTGAAAGTTGGGATAGAGAATATAAATAAATAAAGAATGGGTTTTATACTCTTTTTTTGGGGGGGGAAGAGTATGGTGGCAAGAGAGGAAACTTTCTTGTTAATTTGTGGGTGTAAGAAGTTTTTTTTTATTTATTTATTTTTTTTCTTCTGGGTGTCTTCCCATTTTTTTTCTGTTTAATAGTATATTAGTGAAACAATATTTAAAATGCTCTCTATTAAAATAAATTCTAATCAACATACTACCTATTTTATGGTGTGTATATTGTATTATATTAATAGGGGGCGTATTTTTTTTTAAATATCCTCTGTACCATGTACATTAACCACCATAATAATTCAATGTTTTTATCATTCGTTCAAAAAAAAGCATACAATCTCTTTTTCAAAAAAAAAATAGAAAAAAAAGAAATAAAAAGAAAAGACACAACCCCCCTTCCAAAAAAAAATAAATTAACTATTTTTTTCCATAAATAATTACCCAAAAAAAACAGACTACACAAAAAAAAGAGGAAACAAACAAAAGGAGTAACTATAAAAATGAACGAAGCCGAATACACAGAAAAAATGGCAGAAATACAAGAAAAAGAAGAACAACAAAACAAAGAAAACAACACACAAAAACAAGAATACATCCCCCACGACGCAGAATCACAAAGAGTATCCCCAGATGAAATCAACGACTTAATACAAAAAGTACAAGACATCAAAAGACCCCACGAAATCGAAGAACACGAAGAATACGACAAAAAACAAAAAGAAAACCTACAAAAACAAAACGACGAAATCAAAGGAATGGTATCACTAAGAGAATTCATGAAAACAGAAGAATTCCTTAGATTAGGAACAAAAGCAAGGATTCCAGTACCTCTAGACTTGAACGGATTCAAAGTAAAAGTATTCGTAAGAGCCCTAAGCCGAAACGAAATACAAGCATGCAGGATACAGGCAAACAACACAGATGAAGACATGGACTTCATTGCAGTTATGAAGGCATGTACTGACGAATACGGAGAACCATTCGACAAAGAAACACTCGAACAATTAGGATACGCTCGTATACGTGACATAAGTGAAGCAATAGGAATTGCAAGCGGAGAACAACCAGAAAACCTAGAAAGTAACCTCAGAAAACAAGTAATAGACAACTTTCTACAAAAAATTGAGAATGAAACCTAATGGCGAACTCTCACACATAACATGGTTATACTGGAGTAGCAACTATGACCCAAGAACAATATATGACAACTACCCCGACCTAACCATAATACAAGAAACATGCCTAATCTACATGTTCAACCACATAATATCCTACAAAAGTAAAATGAGTAAAGGAACAGTATTCCCAATAATGCCATAAAAACCCATCCCAACAAGAAGAAAAAAAAACATGACCGACGAATTTGAACTACTAAAAAACAATATCAAAAGTATTACAAGCCAAGAATTCAACACGAGCTTCCCATTATGTGGAAAAATCGTGGGAAACACAGAAAACTATGAATACTGTGATGTTGAAGTCGAAATGAAAGGAGGCAGATACACCTTCAGAAATGTACCTGCACATGGATTCCCCGTGCCTGGAACCAGTGGAATCATACATTTCCACAATGGTAACCTTGAACAACCAGTATGCGACTGTGCATACAGATTAAACCCATCTGACAAAGTATTGAAAGAATATTATACAACAGACTGTTATAACTGGGCAAACAATGGTGACTTCACCTTCGGAAAACAAGATTACACAGAAGACTCTAAATTTGATTTAGTACCCGAATCCAACACCATGGGTGGAACCCAATGCTGCCGACTAACACAAGAAGGAGACAGTATCTCATTCAAAGTTAACATGAAAAAATGCACCACAGAATACTTCAAATTCCAATGTTATTACATGGGAAATAACGCCCTAAAAATCGAATGCTACGACACAGACACTCAAGAAAAAATTCAAACATTACCTTACACACTAAGTAGTGACTATAAAATATGGACATCACCATTCGGAAGAAACGGATGGGCATACAACAAAGAAGTATACCCATACCTCACACAAGACCATAGTAAAACTCATGAAAACATCATGATAACCATAACCAACTACTCCTTAGAAGACACACCAATAATGGAATACAATGATGAAACATTTGATAATGATGGAAAATCCATAAGTGAAAAGGAAAAAAGTAAAACTGTGAAAGCACCGACGAGTATGTTAATAGATGGAATACTTGTTTACTCAGAATGTGAAGACATGAATTATTACCGAAGTGAAACAGATGCTCTTAAAATAAACAATTTAGATGAAGAAAAAGAAGAAGAAGAAAAACAATAAAAAAAAAATGAAATATTTCAAGAGAGAAGGAACGAGACACAGTTAAGAAAAAGCAATATTCTATTCTCTTTTTTTTGGGGTAAACTAGAAAAATGGCAGGTCATGAACACACAATAAAACTCGGAGTAAAGGTAGATACAAGTGGACTCACCGACCTTGAAACAAGTATAAAAAAATGGGATAACCACACACTCAACATAGGAGTAAAAGTTGACGAAACACAACTCTCCAACTTAGACTCCTTACTCAAAAATTATGATGACAAATCATTAAATGTTAAATTAGACGTCACAGGAAACTTCGAAACTGCTCTCAAAGATATAGGCGGATTCCTAGATAGTATTGATAAAAAAATTTCCCCTCACGTTAACATTGAAGGAAACGCCGAAAACGAAGTACGAAACCTACAAGATGCATTAAACAGTTTAGAAAAACCTATAACAGTAAACATTGATGCAGACTCATCCAACCTCGACCGAATGAATGACAATCTAAAAACCCTCGCAGAAGGAATGAGTCATAGTATAACAGAAGGATTGAGCACTGCATTCAACATGATAGAAAACGCAAACTTTGGACGTATCTCAAAAGACATTGCAGACGGCATCGCACGAGGCATGAAAGACGCCACATCCTCCGTAGGACAGTTACAAAGAGAACTAAACAGTTTGAAAGCACCGGAGATAACACCAAAAATCAACATGCCCGATATGGGAGAGTATTATGGAAGTTATGACGACCTAGGACACTTATCCCTTGGAGCCATAGGAGGAAGTCGACTACTTTCAACAATAGGTGTGGGCACTTTCGGAAAAGTAACATGGCAAAACGCAAGTCAAGAACAAACAAACAGTATACTTCTACCAAAATTCTTCAGTAGTAAAGAAGACAATGAAAGACTCACCGCAAATACATATGAAGGTGGAACAAACAACATTGCCCACGCAGCATCACAGAAACGTACAGTAAGATATGGTGACCTTGTATCACAGGGTTATGGATTCACCGTAGCAACGGATGCAAAGGCAGACGACCTTATGAAACCACTCTTCGGGGGAAGCGAAGACAAATATTATGGAAGTGGAACAGGGTTTGATGTGATTGCAGCATTTGGGGAACACGTACAATTACTCACAGGAAGTGAAGAACGAGCCAGAAGTGCAATGTACGACCTCTCCAAAGGATTTAAAGGAGGGTTCTCTTCTATTGACCAATATGGTATAAGTGAAGAAACACTTAAAAGATACGGTTTTGACCCTGCAAAGGCAAAGAAAGGGCAGGAAACCGTTGGAAATTATCTGCGAGCCGTAGGACAAATCATCAAGGCAGACAAACCTAACGAGTTACTCACGGAAACCACTGAAGGTGGACTTGCACAACTTCGTAAAAGAGTCAATGCTGCGGGAAAACAAATTGGACAAGTTTTCATGGAACCCGTAGCCGACCTCGCTAATTTTTACACACGTATAGATAAACAATCCAAGGGTGTACTTACTAAAGGAATTATATTGACTACAGGTATTACTTCTTCCATAAAACCATTACAAGACACTCTTAAACAGTTGCAAACAACTTTTGGACAGTTAACTAGTGGTGCAAGGGCATTTCGCAGTTCCTTAGTAGGTTTGGGTGATAATCTCACACGATTACTCACAGATAGAAGTGCAGGTGATAGTGTACTAGGTGTAAGTGGAACTGGAATGCAAGGAATACTTGAAGAGTTACGGATGACTCGAGATGGGTATCAAGAAGAAATGGTTGAAGGAATGTTTGATTTCACAAGCCATGATATAAACCAATCTGATTTAACAGATAAACAAAAAAAGAAACTCAATAAACAAAAAAAGAATGCTCACCAAATATACAACCTACAGAACAAGGATGCAGAAATAGAACGTAAAGCCCGAAAAACCAAGGGATACGCTTCCATGTCCAAAAAAGAACAATTCGAACTCAAAGACCGCCTTAAACGTAACGAACTTAACAAAATATCCAAAAAAGGAGTCGGAGGAAAACTAAGAGGAATTCTTGGAGGGGGAACTTTAAAAACACAAGGAGGACTCGTAAAAGATGCATTTAAAACAGGAGGACTAAAAGGTGGTGCAAGTCAATTAACCTCCTCATTAACATCAATGGGAAGTGCACTCCTAGGTGTTGGAAGTTCAATCGGAATAATCACCGCAGCAGTAGCGGGATTTGCACTTGCATTGGCAGCATTGGGTGCAATATTACTCGTCGCATGGACATACTCCGAAACATTCAGACAAAAAATAGCCACACTCTCCACAAAAATACATGAATTATTCGACATGTTGGCATTCGCAGTGGGTGATTTCTTCCAAGCAATAGGTCTTAGTAAATCTGGAGGTTTAGACGGTGTTATCGAAGTCGCAAACAATATTGTTGACCTCGTAACACAAGGTGTAGACGTACTCATGCAAATATTAGGCGTGTTAACTGGTCGTGACGTAAAACAAGACAAAGGTATTCAGAAAACAGACCAAGCCGTTAAAGAAGCCCATGAGGCAATCGAACAAGAAAGAAAAGAAAACGGTGGAACAGTTTCTCATGAATCATTCAAAACATTAGCCAACGCAGTTGAACAGAGGGCAATGTGGGATGAAACCGTCGCTAAAGACCCAGGTACATACCTCAATAAAATGGGTATTACAGACAAATTAGAACAAGAAATTGTTTTAGAAGCGATGGAACGTCAAGTTACCGCAGCACATGAGGGTAAATCATGGAGTTATGTTAATGAAGAATTACTCCCTAGAATGAATGAAGAGTTAGGTACTGAATTAACCTTTGAAGATTATTATGCGGGAGTAAACAATGAATATGACCGTAAACAATTTAACAAAGATTACAATGGTGCTCTCCTCCATCAAAGTGGTATTCCTTTCTTTGACCAGATATTTGGGGATTTCTTTGAGAGCCCTTGGGCAAAATCCCATGACGTGAAACCAACACAAGGTTACCTTAAAAAACAGGAAGATATTGAAAACGCTCAAATCACTGAAAGTAGACATAATATAGAGGCAAAAAAGAAGAACCCATCCATATGGGATTTCACAACGATGGGCGTGCTTGGTTCATTGGGTGATGGTTATAATGTGATTAAAGGTGATTTCAAAGATTATGGCAAGGCAATGGAAAAACACCATGGTGCCGAAGCTGCGAATAAAAATTATGAAGAAAGAGGATTAGGTGCATTCCTGAAAAGAGTACAAGAACCAGACTGGTTAAAAGACATATTCGGTGCCAAAAAATTAGGAGACACTGTTGAGAAGGTAGATAAACCTGAATCTGGAGTATCTGGCACTAGTAGTAGTCCATTAACAAATGTTACGGGTGGTGTCGGAAAAGAAGACCCACGCAGACAACAAGAACCAGGATTACTAGATTCCATGACTACTGGATTCACAGACCTTCAAACACAAGCAACATCTTTCTTAACTTCATTCACGGCTAATCCAAGTATGCAATCGTTCATGTTTAATCTTCAAACAATTCAATCTATATTCACATCACTCTTAACCATGGACTTTGCAACTGCGTGGCAGTATCTTCAAAATTTTAGAATACCATACTTTGACACTCTTGGTGGACTCATAAGTACTATTGGAAGTTATATGCATCAAGCCTTTGATTTTATCATTGGGAACAATATTTTTCAGGCAGCAATTGGTGGTATGCAAACATTACTCGGATTGATTGCACAGGCATGTGACGCCATTGCACAACTTGCCAGTGCTGCAAGTAGTATACCAATTATTGGTGGTGTTGCAAGTGATGTTGCGAGTGGTGCCAGTAGTGCAGCTGCGAGTGCGAGGGGTGCCAGTAACGCTCTTGGAAGTGCCAGTGGAGGCAGTGGAACTGCTGCGTATCATGGTGGAGGTGCAGGTGGAGAGGTATTCAACCCATCTTATGGTTCTTCAACATCAATAAATACTTCTAATCTTTCCACTCCTACTGTTTTACAGAGTAACCGGTCTTCTACTAAAACGGGTGGTAACACCATAAATAACAATTTAACAATTACTGGTACTGGTGATGATGAGGCTTTGGCTAAGAAAGTGGTTAATGTGATTAATAACAGGTTCTTGTGGGACGCACAGAAAGCTGGAAGAACTGTTGACTCATAATAAATGTGAGATTTATGTGGGTGGACATCATATTATGAATTTACAGAGGATATAAACTGTAAAAAAAAAAGGATTTATTAGTATTTGGGAGGGTTGAATTTAGAAAGAAAATGGTAGCACCTAGAAAACCGTATTTTTATATTAATGGGCATGATTTTCCAATTAACATGTCCGCAGATAGTGAGAGTACAATTAATTTAATTAAAAATAAGATGTATGTTGCAGGAAAAAATTGGGGTTACACGGATATTCAGTGGACAAATTTTACGGGAGAAGAGATTACTTTGGAAACTTACTCTCGTAATACTGATGTGTATCAAGGTGAACCGGCACAACCAAACAATGGTGGTATATATGATTTCTACAATGAATCTAGAACACCCCATGCAGTTCTCAAGTATTGGGCACAGAACTTTGTACAATGCATAGTTAAAACAAATCTGGAAGCGTTTGAGAATGGAACATATGTTATAGACACATTTAAACAAAGTAATCCTTCGGATGATTTTGTAACAACACAATTCACATTAATACAATACGAAAAACCTGGAGAAATAGAACAAACATACTGGAAACCAGAGGACATAGATGTTCTAAGAAGTACTGCTCAACTATCTGCACAAAGTCAAGAAGTTTCAAATTTAACGAATCATACACAGAACTGTAGTTGTACGGAGATAACACCTAAAGAAAAATGCACTGCCACATTCAATGTAGAAGTGGAGATTATTCAGAAATATTTACAGCAGTGGGGTTATTTTCCAAGTTATGTCTATGGAAAAGGGAACATAGAAGTGAACGGAAAATTTTGTTACTATACAACACAAGCGTTAAGAAATTTTCAAGAAGATTGTGGGATAGATGTTACTGGAGAGTTCAATGATTTGACGAAGAGTTATTTCATTAAAAAATTAGAAGGAATTTGGTAATTATGGCAAGTTATAACGTGAATACGATGAATTCTCAAGCCGATAGGAATCAGGCAAAACGAATTTTAGATAGTGGCAGTAGTAGTAGTGGTAGCGGTAGTGGAAGTAGTAGTGGTGGTGGGAGTGGTAGTGGTAGTAGTGGAAATAAAACATCTAGTGGAAACTATAGGGTAGAAAACTTAACCGCCGAAGCCGAATCCAAAAAACTGGAACCTATAAAAAATGTAGCTAATGAATACTCGGACTTCTGGGGAAAACAAACAAACGAAGAACAAAGAATAACTGGAAACACTCCCTCCGTCCATATATACATTAGTAAACAAAAATTAGATAGCAACTTAACAAGAATTACCACACCAACAAACAAAAAAGAAGAAGACACAGATAAAAACAAAACTGAAACCACCAAGAGCACGGAAGAAAATAAAACAACCGTAAAAGAACCAACAAAAGAAGAAATATATGCATTCTCTGTAATCGATAAAATGAACGCAGAAGGAAACTAGAAAAAAAAGGGAAGCCATGGTAAACTTTAACCAAAGTGTAATAAATGCAGTAAACAACGCAGTAAACAGCATGACAAACTCTTCCACAACCACCTCAACTGGAACAACAGTGGATGCAGGAAATAATGTTGCAGGGTACTCAACAACAAGTGGAACACCCACATCATACACAGTCGTAGTAAACAGTGATAACATAGATGGAAAATCCACAGACAAAGAAAGAATTAAAATAGTATGTGATGCACTAAGACAAGCAGGATACACTGCGGTAGAGAGTGGGGTGGGACCAAACTGGCACGTAACTGACATGAGAACACATAAAAACAGTTACATTGTATGTATAGTTGGAGGACTCTGTGCGGGAACCATTCAAGATTATGGAGCCAAATACTATCAAAATTACATGAGCCAAAACAATAATCGTGGGGGACAGGCACTTTACGGGAAACATAGTAAATATAAGGTGCCCCTTGACCAACTTACTTTTCTTGAAAGAGCATGGGATGATAATTTCAGTCCAAGCGGGTTTAAAGGCATAAATAATCCTGCACAATACATGAAAGAACATCACTTTGACTACTGTATTGGTGGAATTGATGGTGACAACAACAACTTTGCACAATCAGTTGTAAACATGGTAAAAACAGGTGTAGGAATTGGAGGAAATGGTGGTGGAGGCAGTGTTAATGTAACCCCCGTTGAAGGAACATTATTCTCTGCAAGGGGAGAAACTCCCCAATTTTGGAACACAGAAAACTTCCATTTCCCTATCGAAACAAGATTTACCAACTTTGAAATACAAGAAGAAAATCCTCGGATAAGAACTGCAACATTCGAATCACCAGATAACATAGATTTAACAGAAGGAAGAGTAGCCGTGCTAATCACTGGAGACTGTAATGATTTTGGGGGAATCATTATTAAAAAAGAACATGACGCTAAAACAGGGTTATATAAATATCAATGTCAAGGATTTATGGAACGTATCATGGCTTCACCAGTGTACGTCGTTGCAAACGGAGGAAAAACTGCTCATCGCTTAATCCAAGAATATCTCTCCGATATAGGGTTACCAGACACATGTCTTGGAAGTGAAGATGACTATGATATATTTATAGAAGAAGAGTTACGACGAAAACTTAAAGCAGATGAAGATTTGGCAGAAACAAGTGACATCTTTGTAAACCAAGAGGACTATAAAACTTCTACAAACAATGGTGGAACCTCCTCCTCCTCTTCCTCTTCCTCCTCCTCATCTACCTCTTCTTCTTCAGGGGGTAGTGGTGATGGGTCATCCACAAAAACAATTAAAACAGTAACAGAAACGTTGAGCAGTGATGAGGAGAAAACTATGATAAACACTTTCAAACGAAAACCCGTAGGAATATATGATAAAGTAACAGGAGGAGACTTCATCCGAACACTAATATATGACTATGGAATCAATGTGGATTTCTATGGAGACATAAACGGGATACCACACTTTGACATAATGGATATGGATGTATGGACAAGAAGTGGATGGATACTCATGCCAGACATGGGATTCGAAGAAGACTACAATTACACATTCGACATAACCAACATCGTAACACAAGTAGGAGTAAAAAACATACAAGCAATCAATGGGAACGGAGAATTATACACAAGTGAAGAGTTACTCGGAGTAAACATAGAAAACTTTGTTGGAAGAATGGGAACCATTGTAGACAACCCATCAGAAAGGTCGGCAGTTAATCAAGGAGAGACAGTACAACAAATAACCTCAAAATACCAAGACAGTAATGGAAACACATATGAAAACTCAGAAGTACTTAACACCGAAGGAGAACCTAGTTGTGGAAAATGTGCATACAAACAAGGAGGACTACAACCACCACAAAAAATGTACCAGAAGGCATGGTTAAACAAATGTCCAGGTTGCGAAACAAAAGGCAAATTAAAAGCAGTTACGAAATCTAGTGGTGAAGACCCTCACGGGGTAACAGTATGTGAAAGTTGTGGATTAAAATACTGTCAATTCTGTGGATATGAAAGAGATAACGGAACCTTCCAACTAACAGAACTCTTCAGAACAGATGCTGCATCACAAGACAATTTAAAGAGTAGTAACGGAACCGAAAGTACAAGTAACACTAGTACAACGAACAATAACACAACAAATACCAATAGCACAAGTTAAAAAAAAAGGGAAACAGAGAAGTATATATTTTTTTTTAGGAGTAAAAAAAGGAACATGGCAACAAACAATTATGTGGTTCAAACAATGAACTCCCAAGCAGATAGAGACCAAGCCAAAAGAATATTATCTTCAGGAGTATCTGCCGATAATTCGGGGGGTAGTTCCGGTTCTGGTACTAGCGGTGGTGGTAATGGTACTAGCGATGGAACAGGAGAAAATGGTGAAGGAGACAACACCTCAGAAAATGTGAAAGAAAATGACCCAGAAAAAAACAAAAAACTCGCCGAAATAACCATGAGTGAAGCCTTAAGAGAAACGTATCAACTCACATTCAAGATACCTCGAATACTCAAAGGACTGCATACCAATCAGTTTTTTTTCGTACCACAAATAAGTAACGAATTTTATGAAACTAATTATCCACAACTTATACAAAAAATTGCAGACGAGAAATTCGGAAGATACGCAGGATTCGAATACGGACGATTCTTCGTAGACAAAGTAGTAGAAAAAGGTGGTATAGATGGATGGGGTATGGAAATAACAGTGAATCCTATTCCACCAAGCCTTGCAACGTACAGTAAAATACAAGAAGAAGCGAAGAAAGCTCTGATACAGGCAATGAATGATGAAACCAAATATGTTGGAACCGAAGGAAACACGGGCATGGGTGGATTATCCCAAATAGCGGGGGAAGATTGTAGTGAAACATTCAATATCTCAACAAGGTCTTTTGACATAAACCAAACGGCAAACCATATTATCGGAAACAGTAGTGCTAACTATGCAACGGACACTGCAAGTATGAGTGGTAAAGATGCAATTATGGACGCATTTAATCGTTTTAGTTATGTGTACTATTATGATAACCGAACATGTCCTCAAAAGATGTGGAACAGTTCAGGCAGTATCCGAGGTAATTGTGCTGATATTTCAAGATTAATTATGTGCATTGGTCAAGTCCATGGTATGAAAGTGGGTATAAGACATTGTCCTAACCATTATTACAACTTGATTGAAGTAGATGGGAATACTTATCGTTTTGATTGTTGTTTTAAAAGTAGAGGTTATACCTCTGCTCATTATGGTGGAGAATTATGTAATAATCTTAGTATGAATGGTGGACCATGGAGTTAAAAAAAAAGAGAGGGGTGTGGAAGAGAATTTATATATATTAATTTAAGAGGTGTAAATGATTTGGTATGATTAGTGATAAATTAAGAGGATTTATAGAACCTAATTTGTTGTTGCATTTATCTAAAAAGGATTGGGGGTATGTTGATGACATGTTTAGTGAGGTGTATTTGACTAACTTTGATGGTATTGAAAGAGTAACTCTTAAACCTCATCCTCATGCAGGACAAATTGCGTTACAATTCGCTACATTAAATGGTGCATTTTTAGAGATAACTGATTGGGAGTATATTAAAAAGGTTGGAACATTACTTTAAAATGAAAAAGAGTGATGGGAAGGATAAAAAAAAGAAAGAAAAAAAAGGGGATAAAAATTACAGATTATGGTTAAATTAATTCCAAGTTTATATGTGATGAGTACTGAGGAAGAAACGTATCCTAGTCCTATAACCATACGAGCAAGTTTGGCGTATTATGGTTCTCCATTATCCAATCAAGAAATAGAATTAATATATGATGGAGATATAATTCAACAGGCTCATACAAATAATGAAGGTGTGGTTGAATTCATTGATTTTTCACAATCACCATCGGAGAGCATAGAATATACTTTGCATTATGTAGGTAACAATTCATATGATGAAGTATATGAAACATTTACTATCAAATATAAGAAAGGGAATGTTCTCATACAAGAGGTGCTCCCCGAAGAAAAAAAACTGAAATCTTATGTTGGTGATGAAAACAAAATTAGTTTAATGTTTCTTTCTGATTACTATTCAAACACGACACCTATAGAAAATGTGTTAATTAAGTATACGGGGAACGTAATTAATGGTGATGGTGTTGTGTTAGAAGAGTTAAATGGTTATCTTAGAAGTGATTCTCATGGAATAATAACTTATTTCTTTTCTTATAATCAGGAGTCCACAGTAGACCTTACATTTAGTTTAGTTTCCGAGGAATATTATAACAACACGGAGTACACTGTTACTTTTGAATGGGTTTTAAAGAAGGAAACTAACATCACAATTTATGCTCTAGAAACATACCACCCTGATGAACCACGTGTTAAGGGTACTGTTTTAGATAATGAACGAAATCGTGTTAATGGGGTTGTAGATTTTTATGTGAATGATGCCCTTGTCGCATCTGGTGAAACGGAAAACGGCATAATATGGTTCAAAAATAATCAATTACCATCTAATTCTAAGTTTAATTATCGACTAGAATTTAAAGGTAATGATTTTTATCTTCCATCATCCAAAAGTAAATCTGTTGGCTACTATAAAAGTCAGGTTAGTCTGATTGAAACAGATAACACGGAGAGAGCCTATGTGGGGGAAGAAAATGTTGTAAAATTTTTATTTGTAGATGGAAATGAAACTCCTCTAAAAAACAGTGCTCTACGACACACAATATCATACTATGATTTAAATGATGAATTGATTACTACAACCACTCATTCTGGTAGAACAGATTCTGAAGGGGTATATACCATCCACTGCTCACGAAATACTCCTTGTAGGGCAGAAATTACTTGCACATATTCTGGTGGAAATTATTTTGAACCTACTTCTTCCATGGCTACGTGTATGTGGCGTGAACGAGGAGAAATTTCATTGTCTTATGAACTTGTCTCTAACACTCCAGTTTATCCGGAACCAATCACTATCAACTGTTCATGGCAAAACAATGATGACCCCGAGGATGTGGTTGCAGGACACCTTATTCAATTATTCCGTAATGATATGTTTGTGGATGAAGCAAGAACTAATATTCAAGGAACTGTCTCCTTCACAGACACACCACTCCCTAATGATTTGAATGATTCTTCAGATATATACGAATACGTGCTCGTTTATGTAGGAGATAATGGTTATGAAGATATAAGAGAAACAGTTAAGACAATAAAATATTTGAATACTTCAAAAATTGAAGCAATAAACACTCCTTATGAAGGGTATTGTGGAGAATTATGTGAGATAACTGTGAAATTATCTGACAATACGGGAGTATTAAGTGGAGAACAATTAAACCTCAACATAACAGGATACGAAAACGGTGCAAAAATACCAATTACGGAAGAAGTAGCAACACAGGTTGTAACAGTAAATCAAGACGGAATTACAACCATACCATTCACATCAATATACAGTGGAGAATACGTATTCACATTCACATACAATGGAAACGGACTTGCACCGAGCACAGTGGAAAGTACAACCTTGCAACTAAACAAAGTACCCACTGAAATACAAATCATAAACCAACCCCAAGAAATAGACATCACAGAAGAAGCAGAGATAACGATACAGTTATTGAATTCATTAACACAGGAACCCATAGGAAATAAAAAAATAAGATGTGACTTAACATTATATGATGGACATAGTACTACACCCCTCACAACAATACATAGTACTACAGTAGATGAACTCATAAAAACAACAGATAGTGATGGTTACATAACAATACAATATCTGCCAAACCTATGGGGAGACATCACAGGAAAATTCACATTCACTAACCTTGTTTCATCAAAATATGAGGAGAGTAGTGAGGAAGTAGAAGTATACTGGGAACTTGTAGAAACAGAATTAGTATTATCTTCATACTCCCGAGACCTTGAAGTCACAACCAAAGGAATAATCGTTGCTCGACTAATAAACAAAAGAACAGGTGCACACATCTCAGGAGAAGAAATATCAACCTCCGTGGAATTTTACAACCTTAACTATGACCCACCCGAAGAAATAGTAGAAGGAACCAACATAACATCCACAAAAACAACAAACGAAACAGGAAGAGTAACTGTAGGATACCTTCCTACAAATATAGGAAACATCATAGGTGTATTCCATCTCAATTTCTATGGTAACCTCAATTATGCACCAGCATCATTAACAAAAGAGTTAACATGGGAAAAAATCACAACGGCACTGATAACAGAAGACGTAACAGTATATGAAGGAAGATACACAAATGTTGCAAGAGGAAACATTGACTGGTCAAAGGAAAGTCCAGGCACAGACCCTAACTACAAAAACTTAAAAACAATTTTAGAGTTGCCTTCTACAAACACGGAGTTTAGCACGGTTATTGGGGGAGAATTAAAATATTACTCTGATGAAAACATTCACATGTTCACACTCCCACTTAATGATGAGGGTGTTGCAGAAACAAGATGGATAGATGAGGGTAATTATATTCATCCTAGAACACATAGTTTTGAGATAAAAGTAATCTTTGAAGAAACATCATTATTCAAGGGATGTGAAGAAATATTCACTTACTCCGAGCTAGAAAGACAGACACCTACTGTTAACCTTGAATACATACTTCCCGAAGGAGAAACAACCATACAATATCGTGTACCTTACCATATCAAAATCACAATGCTCGATGCAGACAACAATCCTTGTTCAAAGTGTACCATAACTTGTATATCAAACCATATCATTCAAGGCACGTATAAATTAAACAATCAGGGTGTTTATGTTAAGGCACATAAACATATGAGTTCGGGAAATATTCCTTTTGAAGTGGATTTTAACTTGGATGACAGTATTGATAAATATAAGCCTTTAGAGTTTGTTCAAACAATACAAGTTTTAAAACAGAATCTTCGTGTTGCATTCACTAACTTACCCACTACTCTTGATATTAACAGTATTTCCACTGCGTCTTCTCCAGAGACTTACACGGCAGAAGTACAAGTAACTGACTTTAATGGTTCACCCGTAAAGAATGTGGAAGTAGACTGGCTTGAATGTCTAGGCGATTGGGTGGAAGATTATGTGTGGGAAGCACCGGAGGAAAACCCACATACTATAACAGATAGTAATGGTAAAACGTCCCACAATTTCACTGCAAGAAGTGGTATAAGATTAATAAAAGTTGATTATGATAGTACAGGAAATTATGAAGGTGGGTCAACAATATCTTATATTAAATATGATATAAAGGCACAATATGGTAACAATACTGGTTCCACTACTCAAAGTACAGAATCCATTAATAACAACATTTACAAAAACACAACTCTTATTCCTGTAAGTAAGGGTAGAGCAAGGGTTAATTTGAATAAATATGTCCCACAAGGGTTGTATGATATAAAGATAGAATACATTGACAGTACAAATAATGGTTGCAAAAAATATGCCAACAAAACAATCTATGACATGATACATAAGAAATATGGAACAGAACTCATAGATATTAACACCGGAATAAATCCAGAAACCAACTGCTACGATGTGGAAACAGGATTATCCTGTACATTATCTGCAAAGTTACTAGGGGAACATGAAGAATTAATGCCCGACAGTCCAATTAATATGAATGTAAGTGGATTGCAAAAAGAAACAAAAAACACAAACAACGAATCCATCGTATCACAGAAACACACCCAATATAATGTGGGTGCAATGGACGAATATAATTACAAATTTGAACAAACAAGAAGAATAGCCCAATCCTATTTAATTCTAAACAAAAACTCAACCAAACATAAAGTAGAATATGCATTAGTAGTATACTCTTCTAACACAGTACATTATGATTACTTAAGAAGTATAACAGGTTTGAGTAATATAATAACGAGTGAGACAACAAAACCTTGCAGTATTTATAAACGAAACAATAAATATTATGTGGAACTATCCTCACAAACACCCGTAGAAATAACAGAGGAAACATTTAACAAAGCAATAACAATTCCATCCTTTGTTAACTGTGAAACAGAAGTAAATATATTAACATTTTATAGATTTGAAGACAAATTCACAAGAATCCCAAAACCCGTATTAACATTTTATGATGAAAAAGGGAAAAAACTAGGAGAAAGCACGGGGAATGCGGACGGAGTAGTTAAATACAAAATAAAAAAGACAAAAACCGGAGAAACACCTCTAAAAACACAAATCTCCAACAACCCCTCATTCACAGATGACTCATTCACCGTAACATTAAACACAACCGAACAAAGAGTTCCTAATGTAACGGCAACTAATGTAACTGCACAATATAATGTACCATGCACATTAAATGCAACATTAAAAGACCCTGTAAGTGGAAGAAACCTTCAGAACATAGAAGTAATATTTAAAGTAGGAACTGTAGAAGTAGGAAAAGTAAAAACAAACAAAAACGGATATGCTGAAATTAAATACACACCAACAACATCTTCTTCATTTAAATACACAGTTCAAATAAAACATCAACAAATTTATGCAGAAACCACAAAAACATTTGACGTAAGTAACTCTAAATCAGGCATAACATTAACTATCACCACGGACAAAACAACATACTCATCAGTAGATGACATAAAATATTCAATTAAAGCCGTGGAAACAGGGACTAACAAAGTATTATCTGGTTTGTCATTAAAATTATATCTTTCCAAAAATGGAAAAAAATACAATGTAGGAACTGGAAATTACACTACAGACAAAAATGGAACAATAACTGTCACAAATAAAATGAAAAGAAGTGGTGTATTCACACCAACTATAGAATTAAGTAACCATTCTAATTATGCAAACACTACTAAAACAGGAAATAATATCACATTAACAGAATTGCCTGTTGAAATAAAAGCGTTGAATAATTCATTTGATGGATTGGACTATGATATGTCTAAAGTAAAAGTCACTTCAACCGTTAATAAGAACACCCAAAATCTAAAATATAAAGAAGTTGTCATCCAATTATATACTGCTGATGAAAAGTACTTACTCGAAAGGTCGGTTGAAACAGATAACAGTGGAGAAACAGGAGTTTCTTTTGTTTCCTCAGGAAACAATGCCCGTACAAGTCATGGAATCCAATTTAATGCAGGTACATCTAATTTTAACAAGAAATATATTGCAAAATATATATTTAATGGCGAAAAAAAAGGTGAAAAACCATACCCCGAATATGCTACGGCTTATCTAACTGTAAACATAACCTTTGGCAAAATACCAACAAAATTATCCACCCCATATATAAATGAAGAAGGATTCTCAACAACACTCACTAGCCCTAACGAAAACAATAAAACATTGAATAACATGTCCATAGTCTTCAAAGAAAACACATTCACATACACCGCAAAAACAAACGACAAAGGAGTTGCAACATTACCCTCCTCTAAAGTTCAAGGAGGAACACACAAATTCAACATAACCTATGCAGGAAACGATGATTACCAACCAACAGAAATCACAGGAGACTGGGAAAACGAAATCATCGACGACTGCTCCGACATGAAATCCTTCGACACATTACACGAAAACTGGTATGGAAACTGTTACGAAAACCGTAAAACATGGGCACACAGAGTACCTAACCTCGGATACACATACCTGTGTGACATTTGCCATAAGAAAAAAAGCAAGGGAGAATTAGACACAGAAAACGGAATTCATGCACCAACAGGAATAGTACTCCGATGCAACAAATTAACCACAAGCCTAAACTGTACAGTCACATTCAAAGTTAAATTCGTATGCAATCAAAAAAATGGAATCTTCGGAGGACACTTCGGATTAGTCCAACCTAATTATGTTACGGCAGAATATGCACCAATACGATACGAAGAGTATGGTGGACCAAATTGGGGTAATGGTTATCTTGTACAAAACAACGACCCTCAAAAAACACAATGGTTTGACAGACTTCGTCCAAACCAGTTTTATGATGTTGTATTTGATATTACACAAATAAATTCTAAATCTGCAAAAGTTAAAACAAGTGTTAATGGTGGAACTCCTAGGGAAGCAAAATATGCAATCTCCTCAGGATTACATCCATATTGTATGGCTTTTGTAGATGACTGTGAAGTAATCTTGAGAGAAATTCGGTTAAAACAAAAATAAGAATACTCTCAAAAAAAAGGGAACAATATTATTTGGAACAGGGGTTCTAGAAAAAAAAAGATAAGGAAACACATATTGTTCTCATAATCATATTAAGAAAGTTTTTTTTATGAAAGATACTATTTTTTTTCAGGAATGCTTCCCCTTTTTTTTAGGTCTCATAAAAAAAAGAAGAGTAAAAAAAATTGGTGTAGATTAATAAACGTTATTCTTAGAGAATAAAGGATACGATAATAATGAGCATATTGTGGGTAAATTTAGTGAAATAACTAATATAACACTCAATTTCAATTATATTAACATCAGAAAACTCACGAACACGAAAAAGTGATGGATAAACGCTTGAGGGTGTTTATTTTTTTTTATTGAATATATTAAATTAATTAAAGAATAAAATAAATATTGCCTAATTTTATAACAGATATTTTTTTTTATAATTTAATTTATTTTACTTTATTTTATTTTATGAAAATTTATTATGATTAGTAATATAACAAAATGACATAATAAAAAGAACCATTTACTTTTTCGAGGTCAAATTCTTATTTTCGATGTTTTAATTGTGATTCGAGTTTAATCAAACCAAAATTAACATTTATCTCCTTTTATTACTCTATCTCCAATTATCTCTTCCTTTTTTTTGAGATTGACAAAAAAAAGAGTAATATCTTTTTTTTTATTTATCCAATATCCTTAAAAAAAATTCCTAAAAAAAATATATATCTCAAATGGCTTCCGCATTAATTAGAGTAGATATTAATATGAACAATTAACATTATCATATGCTGTGAATCAAATGAAAAAAAGGAAGAAACCTTCTTTCCGAAGGGAGGTAGACTAATATGTGCATAAACTGGTAGGAACCATCACTTTCTCACCAGTAATATACATGACCTCCAAAGTAGATTTCTTCCTTATGTTTAATATATCGGTAACAATAGGATTTCCTTAAAGTTTTCTTTTGGGTAACATGACAAAGTAAGCAAAAACTTACTTCAGGCTATATTACATTTAACTATTATATTTTTAATATTATTTATATTTTATCATAAATGAAAATTACTTAAATACTAAAAATAAAAGACTAAACCGCATTTCAAAACAGAACACAGAAAAAAAAATCAACAAAAAAAAAAGGATAAGAACCAAAAAAAAATGACAATAGATTGCACAAAAATAAATGTACAAAAAGGAAGCAATGGCGAAATAGTTAAAGAAGTACAAAAATACCTCTACTATTACAAGTACTACGATGGAAACATAGATGGAAACTGTGGAACATACACAACAGAAGCCATCAAAAAATTCCAAAAAGCCAATGGATTAGTAGTTGATGGACATTTCGGAAAACTTTCTTGCCAAAAAAGTAACATCAATGGTAAAGATAAGAGTAATAGTAATGACACAATACCTTTAGAAACATTTCTTGACATAAAAAAAAGATACAACAATTATGTAACTAACTACAGCAAAGAACCGAACATAATATACATTAACAAAGAATACTCTTACGAATACATAACGTTAACCAAATTCAAAGAAATAGACAAGAGATACAACACATGGGTTAAAGAACATGGAAGCAATCCTTCATTCATGTATATAAACAAAACAAACACCACCACAAATACAACAACTAATACGACCACCAATACAACAACCAATTCCAACCAGACAACATTTACCATCAATTATCTCTGTGAAAAGAGTGGAGGGAACTGTTTAGGTCAGATAACGGGTTATCATTGTGGTCCCCACAGTATAAAACAATGTCTTAGAAAATTTGGAATCACCAAATATTCAGAATCAACAATAGGCAGTTATGCAGGAACAACCCGTGCAGGAACAGGACACGCAGGACTCGAAACGGCAATTGCAAAAATAGCAAAACTGGAAGGAATAAAACTGAAAGTTGAATGGAAAAATTTCAGTGATTTAGGAAGCACCGTTTCAGAACGATTTAAAGAATATGGTAAAATAATAACCTCTCCTAACAAAGCCTGTTTCTGGCATGAAATGTATCGGAACCAATATGGACATTATAGTCTACCAAAAACAGTTAACACAAAAACAAGTACATTAACAATCGCTAACAGTCTTGGAAATAAATGTTCCTCCCCTGCATACTGCGGATATATGGAAAGTAGGAGTTTTAGCACACAAAGAAGTTATCTTGCAGGAATAAGCCAAAAAAGTATCTGTATCATAACAAAAGTATAAGAAAAAAAAAAGAAAATATAAAACGATTTATAAATTAAGGTGAAAAGATTAATGGATATTATGTCAATTGATAGTCTCATAGTTAATTTGGTGGAAGATTACCCCACAGAGAATGCAAAAATTAATGAAATCAAAGTAATATTTGGTGAGTTAAAAGAAGAAAAAAACATTAAAGAAAATATTGAGAGGTTACAGCAGATTTGTAATGAATTGTATAATATTAGTTCCACAGAAAATCTTATAGAATTGCAAGTAATTATCAATAGTTATAGGTATAAGTATGACATTACTGACCCAAGAGAGATATTAAACTGGGACAATGGTAAAGGGTATGTACAATAATTAAGCACAAATTGTGGAATAATAACTTACCCTCCCAATTTAATTAAGAAAACCCCCCACAATATACATAAAACACGAGAAAAATGGTAAACGAAGAAATAGTAGGAACAGACATAGACAGAAACTGGGTACTAAACAGTGAAGGAGGACTCCAACTAGTCAAAGGAAGTGACAACCTAAGTCAAGCAATATACCTGAGACTAACCGCATACTTCAACAGTTTATGGTGGGCATACAACAACTACGGTAGTTACACAAAAGACTGGTTCGGAAAAAACCAAAACGAATACACCCGAGAAACACTCACAGATGAAATACACAGAAGAGTATTACAAGACCCCCGAATAAAAGACGCAGAAGTAGAACTAATAAACTGGACAAGTAACTCCATTGGAATAAAAATAAGAGCAGAGGTACCAAGTTCAGAAACATTTCAAGAATACTTTATCTTCAGTAACCTTCCTCGTAAAAACGAAAGTGTGAACAGTCCAGACTACAAAAACACATACATAGACACAAAAGAAAATTACTACGCCAAACATGGAGAAATGGTCTCCATCCACTGCTACGTCCGTGATAATGAAATGAAAAAAGTACCTATCGGAGAAGTCAGTCTTAACATTGGAGGATACAGAGTAGAAATAGAAGATAACCCTCAAAAAATAGCACAAAGTGGAACACCAGACCCAGGAGGATGTTTATTCTCATTCAGAGTACCTAAATTCATAAAAATGGGAAGTCACAAACTAATATTCACATACAAAGGAATAAGAGGGTACAATAACTGTGTAGGAGAATCAAAATTAAATGTAGTTGAAAGACTTCCAACAGATATGGAATTCGTATACGAAAAAGGTAAAAACAGGGAATTCTATGTGGCAAACAATAATGATATACTAACCACACCAATAGTACACGTAAAAGACGCCAACGAATACGACGTGCTTCACGGAGAAGTAAAATACTATGTAAGTGATTATGAAGACTATGGAGACCTCATACTCATAGAATTCCCATTAATCTTCCGAAACAACATTCTACTACAAAGAACAGTGTATATGAGAGTAAAACCAAAAATACTTGACTACACCACCAAATTCATGTTCGAAATTAACTACATGTTCCGACCATTAGACATCTTTGATTTAGTGAGCAAGGAGGGAGAACTCATAGACACATTAGAATGTGAATATGATAACAACGCATTCTATTTAACATCAACAACACACACCAAACAACACAACTCCACATTCCCCGATGAGCATGATGTCAATAAAGACATAGACACACAAAGATTAAGTAACTGTAATATTATCATGAGAGTGATAGAATGACGAACTGGATAATACATGGACTCATCTGCATAAACCATGAAGAAGAGGGTTACTCATCCATAACATTCTACGGACGAACAGACCCCAAACTAAAAATTCCACCCGACAACGACACATACGTTGCATTAGGGTGGAAAAGGCTCACAGCAATATACACGGATGATGAAAAACAAGTATATGCGGGAACATTATCACGAACATTACTCTATTTCGGTGCAAAAGTATGGATAAACTGCCCAGACCTGTTCCATATAGAAGGAGATACGGACATAACTTTAAGAGCAGACTTGTTTGCAAACAACAGAAGAGTACCAGGAAACTATGGTAAATTCCAGTACAACCACAAAACAGTTAGCCCTAAAAAACAAGTGGTTGCACATGGACATGCAGAAGAAACACACAAAAAACTAAACCTCTTCGACAAATCAGAATACTCATTCCAATATGAATTATGTGAGCAGTATAAACTATCTGAAGATGAAGGAAAGGGTATGGTATACATATATACTGTACCTAAGGGGAAAATACCTTTACAAATAGATGTGCCCACAACCATACTTAATTTTGACCAAGAAGGACGGTTATCTGCAAGAGTATATCATAAAAACAGAGAAAGCAATGAAATTGGGTTAAACGACGTTCCACCAAGCGGTTATCTTGTTTTTTATATTGACGGAAAACGATTACAAACTAACACTGGTAAATACAAATTTAATATTTCACCCAACGGCTTTGCTTCCATACCATTCACACCCACCCTCAAAGAAAAATGGGAAAAAGGAACACACAATATAACCGCTTCATTTAATGTAGACACACCAGAATTACAAGAGAAATATGTTTCAACAAACGGTTCAGGAACGTTATACATTGGGGATGACACTAATTATCCTACACTCACCTCTACAACACCATGGTGTACCTCTAAAGACTCTTCTAAGACCTTAACATTCCTCACAAACAAAAAGATAAAGGGGAAAATATCCTTATACATAGATTATGAAAAAGTACCATTAATCGGGTGTGACGAAAACAAAGAGTTAACAATCAACGTTAATGCTAACCAAACATTCGAAATAAGTTTCGACGCACCAGATACGTTACCATCTGATGAGTGTCACTGGAACTATGGTGGATACCATGTAATATCTCTTTTATACTCCTTAAATGATGGTGGTGATTACCCTATGGAATACATATCTTATTTCAAAGATTTCTACATTCAATCACCTATATCATTAGTAATCGATGGAGAACCTGACATTAATACATATGGAAACAACTTTTATTACTTAGAAGGAGACACAATAAAACACCACATTTCAGAGAAAAAGCCGAGCACTGTGATTGGACACAAACTAACCATAAATGTAACTAACGAAGAACATAAAGAAGACATAGTCAATGAAGGATATGTACGAGTAACATTCGTCAGTAGGAATAACGAGGAAAATATGGAGGAAAACACAAATATATGAGTATTCAAGAAGAATGGAACACCACAATAAAAGAGAACAGCATATCTGATGTAATCGTTAAACCAAATGGTGACAGAATCACAAGACAATCCATAGTAAACGATGGAGAACAATTCTACGAAGAAGCGTACCAGAACAAACTCTCAGAAATCTGTGACTTTAGTGTGGGAAGTGAAATAAGAACATTACATGAAAGTTTCGCAGTAGAAGTCTTCAGTTTATACAAGGAAATGTACCGTATGGCAAAAATGAAATATGTTTTAGACAGTGAAGGAACATACCTTGACAGATTAGGATGTGAATACCATCTCACAAGAAAAAAAGCTTCTGTTGCAACGGGAATAGTCACATTTTCCACAGATGAAACATTACTTGGTGATTATAAAATATCAGAAGGGACTGTTCTGTTAGCACATGATACAGGTTATGAATATATTTTAACAGAAAATGTGGTACTAAGAAGTAGTGCGGTACCTGTTAATGGTACAGTGGTTTCGAAATTACAAGGGTATCGTTATAATGTAACTGAAACAGATAAAGTAACAGTATTTCAAGAACCAGACCGTGTACAAAAATCAATAAAAGTAACAAACCACACCCCAATTATTGGGGGAAGTAACAAAGAAAGTGATGAAGAGTTTCGAAAAAGAATACTTAACGCCAAACGGACAAATGGGTGGGGGACAGTTTCAACCTATAACGAACTGCTAAAAGAGAAAGTAAACGGTGTTCATGATGTGCAATTTGTAGACCCTCACGAATTATTAGAAAATGAAAATTATCCTCCTCATATTAAACACTCCAAAGAAGTTGATGCTCTAATTGCAAAAGTATTGAATGGGGAAGAGGTTACTTTTGAACAATGGAAACCTCATTATTGTACTGATTGTACAAGAGTTCTATTTATCAATGGATTTAACAAACCGATAGATACTACTACACTGGAAATGGCAGATTATGTTATGACCCAACAGAATAATTTAGTTATTGGACAAGTATTCCATGTGCAACAAGCCGAAGTAATACCATTATACTTTAAAATTGAAATGTACTGTAATGCAGATATAAGTGAAGATGTTGTGTATGAACATTTATGTGCATTCATGGATGGTGGTGTGATAGAAACAAAAACTGGTGACAAAGAATACGTAGGATTAAATATCAACGAAACACTCTCCAAAAGAGACTTGCTCAACGTACTTGAAGATATTCCTGGGGTAGACCAAGTGGGTGAACTAAAAATATTAAAATACAATGATGACCTAAGTAAAGTCACATGGACAGACAATGCTGATGGCAGTTACACTTACACCGATGAAGAGGGATTCATATTCACAAAAACAAAAAATGACAAACTAATGAGTCCATGGGGTGAACGAAATTTCGTATCAATCCAAAGTTACAAAGGACAAGTATTTCAATGTGGACAAATGAAGAACGAGGACAACACGTTAAAAAGCAAGATTATGTTAACAAAGATAATTGATAACAAATAATTATATTTAATAATGAGATAAAAATCTTTATATATTACTTGTAATACATTTTTAATTGTAAAAACAGTTGTACTGTCCAAAAAAAAGAGGATTATGAAAGATAAATATTTCCCTTTTTTTGACATTACTTTTTTAACTATTTAATCCTCCTAAATAGTGATATAATTATCCCCCCATCACTTTCCCTATTTTTGGGGAATAAAAAAAAAGAGACAATACAAAATTTCCTTCAAAAGTAAATTTTTAAAAATCATAGTAATATCTCAAAAAAAAAGCACTGGAAAAGAGAGAAAAGAATGAAAAAAAAGTAATACCCAAAAAAAGAAGAGTAAATTTATCTTTTTCTGTATAATAACCTATTACAACAGTTCCACATGTTTTTACTAATCTCTCTCTTTTGTTGATTTTAAAAAAAAAGGGAGAGACCTATTCTCAACGAACTATCACCCCCCACAAAAAAAAGATATGGAAGGTAAAAAAATATGGCAGAATTACCAAAAGCACCAATAATAAGAATTATTAAATCATGCGGTGAAAATGTAAGAATTAGTAAAGATGCAGAAGACAAAATAGTTGAAGCAGTAGAACAGTACATTAAAAATTTTGGAACAGTAATTATAGATGTGTCAAAACACACATCAAGAAAAACAATACAACTTGATGATGTGGACTTAGTACTAAAACACTTCAACTAAAAAAAAGGAAACAGGTACAACTGTAATTAATTTTTCATATTAATTATCAAACAATCAATGATTAGTTACCTAAAAAAAAGAGAGAAACTTCTTTTTTTACATTCATGGTTGGAAGAGTTATTCCCTCTTTTTTTTTAACCCACTTTAATCAAAATTTTAAGCAACTGATTGTTTTTAAATTTCACCACCACACTAGAACAAGAAAAAAAAAAACATCAAACCAAACACAGATTCTACTTTTTTTAAAACCAATTTCTTTTTTAACTCAACACCATCTCCCACATACTCGGGAACAATAAACACTAAAACTAGATAAAAAATTAGTGAATACAGGTAATAGCAAATTAGTCGAGTAAATAATATTCATAAACAACAATATAAAAAAAAATAAACACTATGACAGATTATTGGAGAACCATCAAAGAAAGATTACATGAAGAAAGTGCACTTCATTATCCATTAAATGCGATGGCACAAATCTTAAACTCATATTTTAATGGAATATTAAACAAATTCGAAGAAGAAAACCGTGAATTCGTAGACCAAGGCTTTCTCATAACAACTGGAGGATACTTTTTAGACGCAAGAGGTGCAGAACTAGGACTACCCCGCAAAGAAGGAAACTATGCAACAGGACAAGTAACATTCATGTTTGTAGATGAAATTGCCTCAACAGCAACGCCAATAAGGATAGAACCACCTCAAATCAATGGAGTAACCTTCGACTACACCCACCAAGAAATACAAGACATCGTAGACAATATCAATGAACAAATCATAGATGACTATGAAAACCCAAAAATTGAAGAAACAGGTGATGAAATAGATGATATGATTTGGGATGGAACTTCATTCCACCTTGAAGACGATGCAGACGACATAACACCAGTACCAATCCCGAACCCCGAAGAAGAAGAAGACGAAGAAGAAGACGAAACAGGAGAAACACCACCATCCCCCCCATCAATATACCAAATACGTAAAGCAGTGAGTAATTTCACAATACCACAAGGAACAATCCTCCAAAATGACATAGGTATGGAATACGTGTTACTAGAAACAGTAACCATACCCAAAGGACAATACACCGCCACAGGAACAATCAAAGCCAAACAATCAGGAACACGATACAACACACCCAAAGAAACAATAAAAAAATTTAAAAACAACCAATTAAGCAGTGAATTGTTATGTGTTAACAGAGAAGACATCAAAGGAGGAACCGACGGAGAAACAGACGACGAATACCGTCACAGATTACTTAACAATATCAGTACAAACATAAGTGTAAACTACCTAAAAAGACAAGGCGTAATAATATACACAAAAAAAGAACTAAGAAACTCAGTAAGAACAAAAATGACCAGTTTCAATCCTTATTTAAACAACAAATACGTAGCAATACCACCATTAAATGAAGTAGAAGACTTCGTCAACAATGAACTCATCGCCGATTACTGCATGATAATATATAAAAAAGGATGGTGAACAAAAACAATTACCATGGAATACCTTGAACACGATTTTGCACAAATAGAACATGTTAACCAAATAATTGCAAACAACATCTCCCACGACTCATGGGAATGCTTCGACACCACCGAACTAATACGACAACAACCACTCTTCGGAGTATACAATGAAGACAATCCAGAAGAATCCACAATAACACTCTCACCTAACGACCCTACAGGATTAACACCATCAGCATATGAAAATATCAGATATAACTCCCTTCTAGTATCAATAAGTGCAGTACTATCAGGAGACAATAAAGAAGAGTACTACGTATACCGCTTCGAAGTAAGGAACAGTTTATGGACAGGAAACTTCGTACTCTCAAAAACAAGGAAAGGAACCGACGGAGAATATGAAACATTCGACAAAAAAGAAGTCACACAAAAAAGTGTCGACGGAACCAGTGGAAACATAATAGAATTTTACATTAAAGGCAACGACAGAAAACACATCCGAGTATGCTTCCAAATGTCCATGGCAGGAAACGGCAGAAAAATAGAAATCGAAAACCTCCAATTAGAACTAGAAACCGAAACAGAGTTTGAACACCAGTATGATGAAGAAGTAATTGAACCAGGAATGGTGAGATACAACACTCGTGAACCCGCAAGTAATGTTATTCTATCATTAAAACCATGCGACAAAAGTGGTCAAGAATTAACCGAAGGAATACCACCTCAAACTCTTTCAAAAGGTCAAATAGCTGGAGGACACTTCCGAATGCCCTATGGTGCAACCAAAAAACCAGGAATCTATTACTGTCTTATGGAAGCGAGAAGTAGTGAAGTGTTCCTACAAGACGCACCAAGTGTAACAAAATTAATCAAAGTACACAAAGTTCAAGATGAACAATTTGTAATAGATTGGGGTGAAGAGGAGCAGTATGAGATGGTATGGAGAGGATGTAAGAAAAAATACCATATCAACTTCGGATTATTAGACAAATACGGCAAACAAAGTAAACATGAAGAAAAACTAAAAGACACTTTTGTAAACGTATCTTTCATCAAATCTAATGGTAAAAGAGATACAGCATTAAGGGTACAAGTACAAGAAGAAGGCACAAAAAACAATGAACAATATTACATAGAGTTCACAATAAATTATCGAAAATATTACGAACCCACAAGTTCTCTAGAAATATCCTTTGACTCTACCGCAGGATTTGGTGATATTACCACAGTCCGAATGATTAAACATCCATGGTTCGTTGCACAAAATTATAATGAAATAATCTCACAATTATACCTTACCAACAATAATGGAGAATATATTGACACAAAAGGCAACAAAACAACCAACCCTATAGAAAATCCATACGGAGTAGACTGGATATGTTTAAGAAAAGATGTAGAATATAATGTTACAACACCATTACTAATCAACCGTGACCTTACCCTTGAAGGATTATCAGATAGCCGTACTTCACGCATAATGCTCAATGGAAACGGTAAAAACATTATTAGAACATATAATGGTGACACCGTAGTTTCCAAACTAATTAAAGTAAACCTAGTTGGTATAGGATTCACCAACGCCGAATGTGCCATATACGTTGGCTCAGGTACACGATTACTTGTCGACCGTTGTTATTTCACAAATAACCGTAACGAATCCCGTCACCACAGAGGAAGTAGTATATTCATGCCATGGACTGATTGGAGTGTTAAAAACAAATCCCTATGGAAAACAGAAATACGCAACAGTTACTTTGTGAACAATAAAGGTAACGAAATACAAAGCGTAGGTTCTACAAAAATAACCGGAAACCTCTTTAAAACCACAGATAGTTCATTCTTACAACAACCAGAAGTTAAAGTGGTAGCAGTGAGGGCGGGCACAGTAGAATACACATACAATAAATCATATATTAACACAGGCTCCGTCCCAATGAAATCAAACCACAGTTATGCAAAAGCATTGGCATATGTTGAATCTGGTGCAACATTTAATGGACGTGGACCAAGCGGATTATGGGGTGACATGACTCTACCATTATATGGAAAATACAATAACCAAGCCTACACATACAGTATATACTACTACCCATATGGAAATGTACGGACAGAAATTGTATGCAGTCCAAGAAGTGGATACGAAAGACAGGCAACAGGACATGGAAGTACTGCGAAAAACTGGATATTCTATGATGGATATTATTTCGTCCGATGGGAAAAAGGAAGGAATAAAGGAAACCGTAAAAATCCATGGACAGAAGAAGAACTTACTGTTCCAAGAGACCTCGGAGTACATAACACCGTCGGAGAAAAATGGCTCGATGGTTATGACCCACGATTCAGTGGAGCTAAAAGCGTGACCAGTTCCTTCGATTAACTAAGAAAAAAGTAAAAGAAGAAGAAAAAAAAGAGAGATATAAAACAATTATTTATTATTATTTTTTTTTGATGGATGGTTGAAGCAAAATATGACATACTTCAGAAACAAATTTGACAAAGAATTTCTATTCCTATGCAACAAACAAGAGCCCAAAGGAGGCAGTATAAGATTAGACGCCCCTATAAAAGATTTCTGGGTGTTCAGACAAAGAGCGGGGAACACTCAACCACAAACAATACAAGTAATACCCCTACTATTATACAACAAAATCGAAAGTGACAACAAAGGAGACCCACAAAACGGAATACAAGGAGACATAAACGTCGATGACTACATGATGATATGTCAAAACCTCAGTGAAACAACAGTAACATGTAGTTACGACCCATATTATCAGACAGAACAGAGCACGGATTATATATGCGATTTCGGGGTTAAAAACATCACAGGTGATTTAACTAATGAGGATTAAACCCAAAAAAAAAGAATAAAGGAGTGTAAATTATGAGTGAACAAAGTAATAATGAACCAAAAAGTTATGATGAACTAATCGAAGAGTTCATCCAAAAATACCCATTAGACATAAGAATAGTGAAAAACTACCTAGACAGTATATACCTCGATGACAAAGCAAGTGTGGAAGTATATAGTTTACTCTTATACAACCAATGTCCAAAACAAAAATTCCAAGACATGAGACAAGACCTCAGAAAAATCATAGACAAATACATGGAAATTCAACATGCGACTCAAAGCTAAAAAAATAGGAGACGAAATCAGTTTAGACGAATACAACGCATACCAATACCTCCTCTACCATATGGACTGTTGGAAAGACCCTATCCATTTAGATATGGCAACAGAATTCAAAGGAGAATATGCAACATACATCCTCGAATACAACACAGTACTACTCAACGAAAAACAAGACACATACAAGATAACCACACAACTAACTCATGAAACAAACATGTTCTCAATAAAAGTAAGTGACATAGAAACCTTACTTGACTCTCAGCATTTAGATTATACAATAACTTACTACTATAAAAAACCATTAACTGATGAAGATGGAACAGTCTACGATGCAAACGATGACGAAGAAGTAAATGACACACCAAGAGAACAACCTACAACACCTAACACTGAAGAAGATTATGAGAAAAAAACAGTACCCTGTTCTATATTCAACAACAAAATTAAATTCCCATTACTAGACGAAAAAAACATATCCCTCCCACCACTCACAAGGATAAATCGGATGGTAACATTAAACATAATACCTAATAACGTACCATGGATAGATATAAACAATGGAAAGGCAAATGAACCCGACGAAATATTAATAGACCAACTAGAACACCTTGAACACATACTAAAATATGCACCACACGACAACACAAACACAATCATAAGACTAGACAGTAACAAAACATACAACATAACACAACCATTCATAATTAACAAAGGACAAAACATAACAATCAGAGGAGGCACAAACCAACTAGCATGGTTACTGGGAGATAACAAACACAGAGCGTTCATAGTAAAACCAGGAGCCACACTCTCACTCCAACACGTGGCTCTCTTTAACAATAACTCAACTACCGAAGGAACATATGACATAGGAAAAGGAGGAGCCATACTAGTAGAATCAGACAGACGACTAGACGGGTCACAACAATTCGGAAAATTACGATGTAACAACTGTATATTCACACAAAACAAGGCAGAATATGGTGGAGCAGTGTTTGGGTATAACGCAGGAATATTCCTAGACACATGCACATTCACAGAAAACAAATCCTCAAAGGACGGAGGAGCCATATATTACTGGGCAAGAGATGTTAAAATAGATTTCCCAGATAAAACAGTGATTAATGGAACGAAAGCATCGTATACTGCAACAATAACAGACTACGCTAAAAAACCAGTTAAAGAAGGATTCGTAGAATTCTATCGTAAAACAAGTGGTGGAAACGAATTCATACAAAAAGTAAATGTAAATGAGAGTAAGGGAACCGCCACCTTAGAATACACACTACCAGAGAATAACACGGAAAGACAACTGAAATTAATAGCAGTGTTTTTGGGAACAGACTCATACGAACAAGAAGTAGCGATGAACACAGTCACTGTAAAATTCCCCGAAACATACAAAGCCAATTTCACTTGCACACTAGAAGGATTCATAGGAGACACCTTCCTCGCAACTGCAAGTGTAAAAGACGAAAAAGGAAACTACATCACAAAACCAAAAGGAACATTCACAATAAACAATGAAACATTCACAGCAAATGTGGAGGGCGATTTCTACATATACAAATACCCAGTACCCGAAGGATTAACAGAAACCAAGATACCCATATCCTTCGAAATAGAAAGTGGTGAACTCTACAAATGTGAAAAAATAACAGATAACCTCCAAATAAAAGATAACATAGTAGTCACAGAAAACAAAATAAACAACTATGTACAAGGATTATTCTTCAACGGTCAAGAAAGTGTTAAAGAAAACGGGGTGTGGGTTGACAAATCCGTCACAACCACACTTATAAATGGATGGGTTAACGCAGGAATAACAGATATATTTGTCATGTGTCGTGATTACTCTTCACCTAAAAGTAGAAGCACTCTTCTAAATGTTTTAGATAAAACTAAAGGAAAAGGATTAAGAATACATGCCATGATACACTGTTTCGCAGATATGACAAAAGACACAGGAAAAGGAAGATGGTCGAATGTTAATCCAAGTAAAAAAGAAAGATTAAGTTACATTCAAACCAACATGCTCAACCCAATGATAAACGACAAAATCGCAATAGATGGAATATGTTTGGATTACATAAGATTCAGTGGTATTGATGAGTACTGTGGTGGAATTGCAAAGAAAGACCGACAAACATATGTGGATAAAGCGGTGGATAGTATCTGTGCAAAAATCAAAGACCAAAAACCTGAATGGGTAGTATCAGCATGTTTAATGGGAGAATCAGGTACTGCCTCCACTTATGGTCAAAACTATGAAACAATTGGAAAAAAAGTAGATTACATAATCCCAATGCTCTATAAAAGTGCATACGACTTCCTTCCATCAGATGGTGCAGTGAAACAGGCAATAATAAACTGGATATTGCCATATGTGGATAAATCCAAAATAATTTGTGGAATGGACACATACCGTAACGAGAAGAAAGCATATGACACACGAAGAACTAAAACAGAACTAGACGCCACAATAAGAGTTCTTGCAGAATTAGAAATAAAAGGAATTGCAATGTTCAGAGAATTCCTCCTACCAGTTTATCCTATGACATACCGAAACGCAATACTTGAAAGAGGAGGCAAATAAGATAACATGGCAGACCCAATAAAAACAGGATGGAAAAACCCATTAGGAGTAATTCAGAAAACTAAGGGCGTGAACCCTGGACACAAATGCTACTCATTCTCTAACCTAAACAACATCCTAAAAAATGATTACAGTTACGCAGTAATACCTGTATCTGGTGGAGTAGATAGTGAACATAAAAGTCCCATAATTTACACTTACAATTATGGTTTCAAAATACCTTCTGATGCAACAATAACTAAAATAAGTTTACTTGCAATAGTACAGCAGAGTAATTCTCCGAAGCCATTATATGACCCATATGGAAAATACAGGTATAGTATAAGTAAATATGAAATGGTGAAACTAAGAGTTGGAACCGATAAAGAAGGGGGAGAACTAGGAAATAATTTTGCAGAAAAAAGTGGTTCAACAAAATTACCTTACTTACAATGGACTACTGAGAGTAATGGAGTATTTAGTGGCACACCTGATGAATGGGGATTAAAAAATAACGACCTTGTAAGTGTAATAAATGATGGAGGATTTGGAGTTGCAATACAGTTTGTAGGAACACTTAAGGACAAGTGGAATGACCCCGCCGTAGCTCAACTTAAGTTAAACATTGAGTATACTCTTCCAACCAAACCTGAAACAGTTCCAGTAGTGTCAGAGTTCACAAAAATGGTGGTGAAAGTGGGTGGTAAAGAAATTACATTTGATAAAAATAACACTGCCAGTATTGGAGAATTACAACGAAACTCTGCATCATCCATAAAAGTAACATTTGTATATACTCATAAGGGGATGAGTGGTGAAACTCCATACATTCAATTGAAGAGTGATACTATAGGATTTAGCACATCGGATAAGGGTAAAACAAATGGAACACTCGTAAAAGACAGTTTCGCAATACCTAAACTACATTGCAGTAAAGACGACCAAGAAAAAGAATACTCACATGATGTATATTTATTTGCAGGACTCTTAATCGGTGAAAAAACAGTAACCTATGAATATGATGGGAAGAAGTATACGCTCAAAATTAAAATAACAGAAAGTGACTCTGATTACACAGATAGTATCAAAGAAAACTTACGTTACGCAGACCAAAAGGGTATGGTGAATAATTGCAAATTCTACAACAATCGTGCAATAGGTAATGGTGGTGCAAGTTACATTACAACAGAATACTATGATGGAAAAAACAACACTTACGGAGAAATAGTATACACTACCGAAATGGAAAAATATGCTGGACATAAAACTCATCCACTAGAATTAAGTGACTTTTGGGGTGCAAGTGTTGAAGGAACAACAATGCAGGAAAGAAGTATGACTAGTGATGGTAAAATTAATTTGGGTCAGAAGCATAATACTGGTTTTGATTATCCTCTTCGTCAAATATGGAAAGTGGGATTCAGGATACAAATCTCAAATAAAGGCACTGATTCTGATGGAAACATACTACTCTTCGATATGGGAACACCATTTAAGATGAAAATAACCACGGGTTATATTACTAAAATGAATAATGAAACAGTTCCTTCATTTATAGATTCTACTAATAAAATGAATTGGTTGTTTTTTGAAAAGATATATGACCGATTGTATGTGTCTTATACAGCAGTTAATGGTGTAGATGTGGATAAAGTTTTTGTAGGAACTAACAACTGGAAATCTTACCTGTACATGGTGGCAGGCGTTGGTTCCGAGGTTAACATACTTAGTTATAGTACTAAGAGGGGTGAGGATTATCGTAATATTGCAGATAATAAGTATAATGATGGTTCAAGGTGTAATAATGTTTGGTGGCAAGGCAAATGTGCTAAAGTTGTGAACACTGTTGAAAAAATGCCTTAAAAAAAAGGGAAGAGTCCACTCCCCCCTCTTTTTTTTATGGTGTGGTATGATGGTATGGTGGGGTGAAATATATTTATAGTAGTGGGAACATATTATATGTTGTATATAATATTTGAAGTATTATATATTTTTTTTCAGTAAAAAAAAAACACTAATAATATTGGAAAAAATTTTTTAATGTTATGTATTCTATTTTAGGTTATGTTGTGGACATAGGCGACTTGTTATATTAAACTCTTTTTTTTTATGGGATGTTTATTCTTTACATGAAAGATTTGAGTTTTACTAAATATTCTTCGCTATACCACGGTATTACGAGGAATGGATAGTAATCCTTCCTTTAAACAGGAAATAAAACAAGCAACACTCTTTTCTACACCATAACTTAAATAGATATGGAACAAAAAAAAAGACACTGAAAAAAAGGGAACACATTAAAAAAAATAAAAAAAAAGTTTTTGGAAAAAAAAATAATTTTTATACAAGAGTCTCTCTAAAATCCTAAAAAAAAATAACAGAACAAAAAAAAAAGGGAAAAAGGAGAACTGATAAAAAATGAAAACCCAAAAACAAGAAACACCAGACTTCGACAAAAAATCACAACAAATAATAAACCAATGGTTCACAATAAGAAGCCTATCACGGAGCACACAGAAGACATACATAATATACTTCAAACAATTCCTACAATACAATAAAACCACACCCTACAAAATATACAAAAAAGGATACAAAGAACAAAAAACACAAACACCACTACAAAACAGAACATTAACACAACAAATACTCAACTACAAATACTACATAGATAACCAAGACTACACCGACGCCACAAAATATCTGAAAATCAAAACAATATACAGTTTTTGCAGAGCATTCAAACTGGAAACACCAGACATACGAATAAAAAGACCAGTATGTGAAAACAAAAACTATGAAAAACCACTCACAAAAAAAGAATTACTACTACTACTTAACACATCACCATTAAGAGAAAAAGCATTTCTTTCAATACAGGCAACAAGTGGCATGAGTAGTAAAGAAGTACGAACACTAACAATCCAAGACATAATAACAACAATAAACAGAGAATGTGACACACATTACAATACAATCAATGAAATACTACAAAATAAACAACACATACTTTCACATAAAATATTCGAATTCAACATAGTACGAAAAAAAGTAAACTACAGGTACATCACATACATAACAGATGAAGCAATGGAGAATGTACTCACATACATCCAATACCGACAAAACCATGACAAAAAAGAAATTCAACCACACAATAACATAGGAACACCCATATTTGTAACAAACAAGGGAACACCTATGACACAGAAAACAGTAACTGCAATGTATAGAATAATGGGTGAAAGAGTAGGATTCAAAACAACACCTAACACATTCAGATTCTGGCGAAGTCATAATATAAGAAAATATTTCTACAACCTAGCCGAAGACATAGTGGGACAAGAATATGCCGATGAATGGCTAGGACATGTACCTTCAACAGTGACAAGGGCATATGCGAGAAGAGAACATCGTATGAGGGAAGCATACTTGAAATGTTACCCATATTTAACTTTGAATTATAACGAGAGTAACAAGGACAATAATATAAAACAAAAAATTAAACTCCTCGAAAACGAAATAGAAAAACTAAAACAAGAAACAAATTAAACATAAACTGATGAAAAGTTTTTTGGATTAAAATAAGAGAACACTTGGTAAAAAAAAGTAGAGTTTTTCCATTAAAACAAGGATTAGCATGATAATCCTATAATTATCTGGATAAACCCTAATTACTAAGTAAAAATAGTTAAACAATACAAACTCGCATAAATTATGCCAATAAGAGCAATTCAGAGGATTATTCTAACAACACCCCTAAAAAATGTAGAAAGATTTGCAAAACAAAAACAAAAAGAAAATGGTATAGGATGATTTAAAAATGAAAAACAACCCAAGAAACGAATTTATAGGAGCGAAAGCCACCCTCGAAACCAAAAACTATTTTAAAAAACTAAAACAAGACACGGGCAAATCATTAGCCGATATTCTTGAAATCATGGCAGATTCCGAAGTAACCGGAGTTGAATTAAACCTATTATACAGACAAGGTAGTTTGCAGGAGCAGTTGAATTCTAATGAAAAAGTAATTCGAAGACTCGAAGACACATTAGAATTTGTAAAAAAACAAAATGAAAACATACTCGTGGAACTTAAAGGGTTAGAAAATAATAAACCTAAAAGAATGTCACGAAATATTGAGAACGTGGAAGATAATCTTAAACGGTCTGTGTCCTCATATTATCGTGTGGTCTCAGATAATACTAATTCGTTTGGGTTTTTAAAACCTACTTTTGATTCATATAAGGTTGGCAGAACTCTTTGTTTATCTAATAATGTTGATTTCTTATTGTTTAATAAGTGTGTTGACATGATTGATTCTGGTGAGATGAGTTTGGATGATTTTGTATGTTCAGATTTGAGTGAAAGAGGTATTTTATAATACTACATAAATTACATAGATTGCAATTGTATTTTTTTTGTGGAAAAATAAAATCATAAAACAATATGTGACACAAAAGTTAAACCATCCTCGAAAACAAGGAAAAAAGTTTAACTTTGATAGGATGTTTAACAAAAAGTTTAACCACAATTTTGAGATATTGGAAGTGTATTATGAGCAAAAATGTATTACCATACCAACCAGACGGTATTAAACATTGTTATGGAAAAGAGTCTAACAGTCACAGATACGCTTGTACTCTGAGCATGGTTGCAAGTGATGTAATCATTGCAAGTGTATCTGAAAGTATACCTTCGGAAAAAGTTAAACAGTTAAACTTCTAGAGGTTAAACGGTTAAACTTTTTTTGTATATACATTTTTTTTTACACTTGAAACATTTGCAACAGTAAGATTGCAAGTGTATACTACTACTACTACTACTACTACTACTACTACTACTACTACTACTACTACTACTACTACAACAACAAACAAACAAACAAACAAACAAACAAACAACAATGATAACAACAACCAACAATCCACCATGATAAAAAAAAAAAACACAAACACACCCCACTCCCCACCACCATCGCACCCCCCCCCCCATAAAAATGCTATAAACATAAAAAACAATAAAGAAGGAGAATAAACCCTTATGACAAAACAAAAAACAGAAACCCACACCACCATCACAAAAGAAGAATGGGAAAAAGCAACAGGAGAAACAATAACCCACCCAACAACACTCATATACGACAACGAACACGGAGACAACTGGTACATCCACATATACTAAAAAAAAAAGAAAACAAAAAGACAACACCACTATAACCCACTCCTCTCCTATTCTAACTCCCATCCACTCAACCCCCCCCATGTCCTCCCAAAAAAAACAGTCACCTCTCTTTTTAAAAAAAAATAAACTCGACAACATATTATAAACAATAAACAATAAAAACAAAGGGAACACCCATCGTGACAACACCCTAAGTTTTACAACAGGAACCCTAAAAGCATAGAAGAAAGGGGAGTTTATAATAATAATGTTAGAACGAGAAGAGTTACAAAAAAAATACCAAAAAAATATCCTCCGAATATGGAAAAAACATCACATACAACCAAGTATCATACTAGAATACCTCTACATGAAACAAAACGATGAACAAGAAGCCCTCCAAATGCTCACACTAGAAATTCAACGTTCACAAATATACAATAACACACTCAGTTACAGTAATTTCACAGACACCATCAACCAAACAACACAACAAGTACTACAAGAACTCAAACGATAAAAAAAAAAGGAGAGGAAGAGTAATAAACACCATGAACAAACAAACAAAAAAGTACTACACCCAACTTTACACACACAAAAACAACATACCACAAGCCCCACAAAACGAACACATCACACACAAAGAACTCATAGTAGACAAACTACCATACCACATCACAAAAAACAACATAACCTACACAAACAAACTACCACTCTACAAAATAACAAGAGGACAATGCCCCGAATGCAACTGCAAAACATACTCCTACGACCAATGGAGAGGAGAAAAAGTCTGCCCCCAATGTGGATTAGTACTAGAAGAAAACAGAACCAACTACAAAGAACCACTACAACCAAGACCACGACCACTCAAAACCCTAACCTACGAAGACAAAAAATTCCTAAAAAAACTAGGACACAAACACTACACTGCCAACAAAAAAGAATGGACACACAACTATAACAACATAACCATCCAAACACTCTCCAATCAGGCACAACTAAACAAAAAACAAAAAATAGAAACACAATACATAATAGACACACTAGGATTCAAAAAACTACACAGTAGGGCAACAAAACCAGAAATAATCGCAGGAGTAATAAGATACGTGATGAAACAAACATACTCCAATCAGGCACAACTCAGATACAACCAAGGAATATTCAAAAACCTACTAACCAAGGAAATATACAACATCATAGAACGAAACATAAAAAAACACCTATACCTACCCACACTCACATAAAAAAAAAAGGGGAAAGAAAGAAAGAGAAACCCCCTCAGAGAAACATGGGAATAAAAAACACTATGACAATAACACCCCACGAACTAAACAAACTAAAAACAAAAGAAGTAATACTCACCAACGACGGAATAAACTACTCCAAAAGAACATACAAACTCTTCAACCCACAAAAAATAATAATACAAACACTACCAGACCACAACAAAATATCCACCAACACACCCATACAAACAATAACACACACCACACACACCAACAATAACACACACAAACTAACATTCACCGACACAACACAACAACACACACTAACACTAACCACCAACAACATAGACAACATACAACTAACACTCATAAAAAAATAAAAAAAAAATAAAAAAAAATAAAAAAAAATAAAAAAAAATAAAAAAAAACAATGAAAAACCCCAACCACGAGATACAAAAACAAAAAAATCCCTGAAAACAACCCCCAAAAAAAACTTAGAACGCCTCTGGAAAATACCAAAAAACAATAATGTCCGACAGATGCTATAAAATAAAAAAATAAAAAAAAAGAAGACGAATAAGAAGAAAGAATATAAAAAAGAAAAATAAACTATTATACTCTATTATGAACCCAAAAAAAGTGTACTCAAACTATTTTTTTCACAAAATTTGCAAAGACATGGATGACCTAGTACTACTTGAGCAACTCATACGCTCATGGTCAAACAATAATAATATAACACACCATTACTCTGATTTTGATAACAAAGAATTGTTAACAGTTAATAATTGGATTAAGCAGGGATTATTGGTTGAAGTGGAACCACGATTAGTGCAATTAAACACTAGTAATAATATCACGTTACAATTAATTCAACTTTATCAGTCATTGGATGATATGAATAATGTAGCATTATTGGAGGAATCTAATAAAGCGTTAATACAAAAATTGTATCATAGGAGCAAAGGTCGTGTTTATGAAGAAGAGACAGTTGAAAAAAAATTTTTCACTCCTTCTTATAAAGAAAGTATGCTAAAACAATACAAACCCTACAAAAACAACACACACTGGACATAAAACAAAAAAAAAGAAGAAGAAGAAAGAATAAAACAGAAGAAACAGAAGAAAAAAATAAAAAAAAGGAATATAAACTAAAAAAAAAGGAAAACCCCAAAATGCAAAACAACAACACAACACAAAACAACAACACAGAAGAAAAATACCTACTACCCTCCGAAAGAAACACATACCCACCACACAACAACACAAACAACACACAACCCACACCAGAAGAAAAAGCACAACAAGAAATAACAATAACAGAATACAACCTACAAAAACAAGAAATAACAATACTAGTACCACAAACAAGCCACAACACACTCTACACACAAAACACAAACAACAAATCACAACTACTAACCACACTCGAAACAATAACACAACAATTCCTAAAAACACACACCAACAACAACACACACAAAATAATAAGCATACAACAAAAAACAAACACACACAACACACAAAACACACACACATTATACACAATACAATACACAACACACACAAACCAAGAAGAATAAAAAAAAGGAAAAAAAAGAAAAAAACTAATAAAAAACACGAAAAATAACACAAAAAATAAGATAAAAACAAAGAAAACAATACAAAAAACAATACAATAATACACTATGGGGGAACGTAATATAATACAACCCACACAACTATGAAAACATGGGAAACACTCTGCACACTACCAAACAACAACACTGCTCAACAAAAAAACAACACCACCACAATAAACAAAGAACACCAACATAAACCACAATAAACTAACAAACACCTATAATATAAACAACCACAAAACAAAGAAAACAATACACACCCCCCACACACAAAAACAAAACAAAAGGAGATATACATTAACAATATGAATACAATACATTTAATGGGAGAAGAAAATTCCAACCACTTAGAACCAACAAAACTGAAAATAACAGGAACCAACAACAAACCAACACGACTCTACAAATACATCGGAGTAACCGCAGGACAAGACTGGGATAAAGTGAAAGACTATTTACTCTATATCACACCAGAATTTGTTCTCAGAAATGGTGTAACTGGATTTGAGGATTATGGAGATATTGGTTGGTACTGTAAGCATAAGGATGTGTTTATTGTGGAACAACGGTTGGAAGTTCCTCTGCATTTAACTGTAGGTTATCGTGAAAGAATTAAACGCACCGAGGCAGAGGGATGGTATAACTCTATGAATCATCAGCATCAGGAGACTGTGGAACGCTTGCATGAAATTAAGAGTTGGTTTACGGAGGCAGTGTATCCGGCAGAGGTTCGTGATTATATTGGTGATATTATTAATTCTAGTCGTGTGTATTTGCCGTCTAGGGAACATTTTTTTGATGAGGGTGGTACGTGTTTCCTTGTTCGTGAGGACCAAGATTTTATTGCGATGTTTGTGAATTTAGAGTTTAGTCGTCGTTTAGGTAATTGTCGTGGAGTGCTTGATGGTATTTTCTGTTACCTTGATTTTGACCCTGACCTTGCGGATATGATTAATGATGTTTGTGTTGATGAGACTGATGAGTTTCGTGTTTTGTTTGTTAAAGGTAGGGAGCATTATGCGTTTAGGCATGACCCTCCATTGCGTCCTCATCATGGTCATAGTCATCCTCGTAGGTGTCCTTATAAATGTCGTAAGTCTTTTCCGTGGGAGTATGATAAATGTCATTATTAACTGATTGTTCTATGGTTATGGTTGAGGATATTCGGACTTTGCCCGTGCTTGAAATACAGACGAAATATTATAGGACTTGTGAAAAGGATTTTGAATATTCTTTTGAAGATGGATATTTAAACATTCCTTTCATGGACAAAATTCGAATGCTTGATTTTAACAAAGAATTGACGTTGGATTATTATTTGAATTATGGTGGTGAGGATGTTTATACTGATGCAATAAATTATTTGGAAACGAGTCCGTTATTTGAGTTAGGTGATGATAATTATATCTGCTCCAGTGAAGTATCCTGTATTAACACGTATAATTATGAGTCTTATCTTTCACGGATTTTGCAGTTCAGTTATGCCTTTGACACGCTTTCTCAACGATATATTGTGTGTTTGGAGGTTCATGATGGTGTCTCTGATGCTAGGGCAGGGTATAGTCCTATTTTCATATATACTACTAGTGATTTGGATGATTTCTTGATGAATTTGGAGTCTTGTGTTGTGAGGGTTAATGGTTTGGACACTGTGTTCTTCATTAATGGTGAGGAAACGAATATTTATCGTGAGGGCGTGTGTGATGAATATGCTGATACTTGGAAGGTTTTAGAATGTCTTGAGTATATTGATTCTAGTAAAATAGTTGTTGAAGATTAGTTAATATAAAAAAAGATAATAAAAGGAAAAAAAATAAAGAATGGGAGTGTTTTTTGGAAAATATGGTTTTGAATGTTGCTATTGATTTTGATGGTGTCCTGAATACTTATGATGGTTGGGCAGGTGAAGGTGAGTTGTTTGAACCTCGTGAGGGTGTTTGGCATTTTCTGGCTCGGTTGAGTGAGAAGTATGATGTTATTATTTTCACTGTTCGTAAGCCTTTGTTTGTTTGGGAGTGGCTTGTGGAGCATAATCTTGCGGAGTATGTGTCTGACGTGACGAATGTTAAGCCTCATGCGTTTATTTATGTGGATGACCGTGGATATAAGTTTAATGGTGATTTTGATGAGGTTTTAAGAGATATTGGTACGTTTACTACTCATTGGGAACCAGAGATATTGGAATTTGTGGATAGTGATTGAGGTAATTTTTTTTTTGGTCATGACTAATGGTGATAAATTTATAATTTTGTTTATTGTATTCCTCATATTGCTAGGTTTGAGTTCTATCCCGTTTCATCAGAGTTCTCATGGTGTAGATGGTAGTGGAGGAAGTGAGAGTGGTGTGAGCATGATAGGTATTAATTCGTCTGTCCATACTACTCCTTTCACTTCTTCTAATTCTTCTACTTATTCTGGTGGCAGGAGTGATGCTCCTTTGTCGGGGGTTAGTAGTGAAAGCGTGGATGGTGTGAGTTCAACAGTGGATGATGTTAACAGTGTAAATGGTGGTGAATAAAGTTAATGGATGATAAAAATGCATCTTATGTATTTAATAAGATTAGTGTTGGTTCAAAAAGGATGGGTTCGGAGCATGTGGCTTGTTTAAAACAGTTCATAGGATTGTCTGATGAACTTTTGAAGAGTATTGACTCTTTACGTTCTTATCAGGATGATGTTTTGTTAAACAGGGAATATCAGGATTTTTCTCGTAAGGTTATGTATATGCGTAACAAGGCAATCATCGAATGCTACGAACATAAAAAATTAAAATGGGACTAAAAAGAAGGAGGATAGAGAGGGTTATTTATGGTAGATGTAATGTTATCTGTGGAATCCAAGTATCATCAGTATACCTTGTTTAGTTTACATAATTCTAATTGGATTGCAAATTGGTTTTATGGGGAGCTTCCATGTTTAAGGAAGGAAATGGAAAATTCTTTGGAAGTGCCTGTGAGTAATGATGTGGTGTTCAAGTTTTTACAGGATTGTCTTTTAATCACTTTTAATCCACGGCAGTATTTTAGGGATAATCCAGAAAAACTAACTGTTCCTTTTAATAAGGATACTGAAGATAGAATAATTTATGATACAGTTCAAAGGGTTCAACATGTGGCTTGTAAGATATTGAGTTTGTTGTATGATAATTATGATTCAAACCTTGCAAATGCCACATTCTTACTTAGTGTATCATAGCATTCCTCCTTTTTTTGGGGTTTATATAATAAAATGGAATAACTGGAAAGAAAGTGGGATAAAATTTAATAGGAAAACTTTGTTAAGTAAAAAAAAATGTTGTTATGATGGAAAAAGATGATTTGTTATTGATTGATGAAAATAAAAGTGTGGCTTGGAATTACGTTTCACGAATAGATTATGAGTTGGAGTATAATCATTCAGCTCAGTCTGTTTTACTGAATAATTTGATACCTTATTCGTATCGGAAGGTTATTGGTATTATTACTAAGGCTTGTAACTTTTCTAGAACTGCGTTACTATTAAATGATGAGGAAGACCTCGTTGCTTTCACCATTATCGTGGATGACTCATGTCTGCCTTTCTTGTTGGATGAATTGGATGATGTTGTAACTCCAATGATGGCGGTTTATAAAATTTTTTATGAGAATGATTTGGCAAGGGTTTCTGAGGATGATAAGAGTCTTTCGGATTTTATTGCAAATACTGTGATTGAAGATATAAATAATAATTTTGAGTCATGGAAATCATTTAAATACGATGCTCAACAAATTATATAATCATAAGAAGAATTTTCTTTTGTAATTGGTGTGAAGGAGCATTCTTCTTTTTTTTTAATATAAATATTATAGTTGAGTTGAGAATAAAATATGAAAGATGAGATTAATATAGACTGTAGTATGATTAAAGAAATCATACAAAAACTCATCCACTCTGACGGGATGGAAGTAACAGACACATACCTAATTAAACAAAAAATTTATTATATCGATAATGTGAAACTTATTGAATTATTAGAAAAACAATTGTTTGAACATTATTATCGTCAATTAATGGAAGAGCATGGTTATGTGGATATTTCCAAGTTATACAAAATGTATTCACCACAATACATTAACTCGGATAGGCTTTATAATGAACTAGAAACAAAGTATAATATCAGAGACAATGAAGATGTTGCAGAAACAACAACAGAAAAGAATAATTGTTTAGACCAATACTTTTGAAACCAAAAAAAAAAGAATTCCCAATCAATCCCCCCAAGTCTAAAAGAAGAGAAACAGGTTAAGGGGGAGAATAAGGGGAGAGGAAAAAAAGGATTATGTATATTGTATTTGAAGGAATAGATAATAGTGGAAAAAGCGTTCAAATAAAAAGAGTAGAAACAAGAATTAAGCAAATACTTAAAAAACAAAAAATCAACTACATAGATTTAATTACAATAAATGAACCTGAACTAAAAACAAACAGTAATGACTCTGTTGAGCAGACGTTAAGGTTTGCATTGCAACGCAGAAAAATACTTCAACAATTTCCCAAAGAATATTTTAGTAAAAATAATCCCACTCTCCTAATCTCTGATAGGAGTTATTACAGTAGTCTGGCATATCAGGGCGTGTCTAAGGATATGAGAAAATATGTGGAAGATGTGAACATGTTTGCACCAGAACCTTCTATGGTATTCTTTTTTGACCGTGGTAAAGGTGATGACATGATAACTAAACAGGCATACAAGAATTACTGGGAAGTATTACCCTTGCATACTATATATGTTGACACAAAAAACCATTCATTGCATGAGACTACTAATTATATTACAAGCAAGATACTGGATAAATGGTCTGAAAGGATGGAAGTATCATTTTAATCATAAAAAAAAAACTTAGGGGAATAGTTTATGGCAGTACTTAATGACAAAAAATTGGAAGAGTATTTGAGTGAAAAAAAAATAAAAATCACTCCAGCTCCGAGGGAATTACAAATTCAACCGGCTAGTATTGATTTAAGGTTGGATAATAAATATATGACTTTTAATACTACTCAATGTGATGTGATTGATACGAGGAGGAATCAGCATTATGGGAGTTATCATACTTTTTCGGAGAATGTTCCTCTTGTGTTGCATCCTCATCAATTTGTGTTGTGTCAAACTTTGGAAAGGGTTTGCGTTCCCTCTGATTTGTTGGCAAGGGTTGAGGGTCGGAGTAGTGTTGGTCGTTTGGGTGTTACTATTCATGTAACTGCGGGTTTCATTGACCCAGGTTTTGAGGGTAATATTACTTTGGAAGTTGTGAATTTGGGTAATTTGCCTGTTGTTTTGTATCCGTTTCAGAGGGTTTGTCAGATTGTGTTTGAAGAGTTGACTGATATTGCTAGTAAACCTTATGGGTTTGGTGGTCGTAATAAGTATCAGGGTCAGTCTCGTCCGACACAAAGTACTATTTTTGATGATAAATAATTCTGATTTTTTTTGTTACTTTTTTTATTTTTTTCTTTTTTTATTTTACATTGTTCATTGCTTCTTTGTGATTCACGGTGTTTTCTGTTTTTCTATTGAACATTGTTTAATTTATTGTGTTTTATTATGAAGTAGTGAAACATTTATATACTAATTTTTCATATAACTATATATTATACTCCTACTAATCACTTGTATTTGGAGTATAATTGGTGACATACTTTTATTTATTGAATCTCAAACAGTTCACGAAAAAAAGGGGTAGTATTCTATTAATTTACTACTCTTTTCTTTTTCTATCTTGTACTCCTTTTTTTTAATGGACGTGTATTTCAAGTGTAACTATTTTATTGTGAAATAAAAAATAATAAAGTTTATATATTATATAAGTTATATTGTAAATTAACATTCATATCAACCTATTTTATGGCTATGAATGTAGCAGACGAACGGCTATTTTTAAATAAAATTTTTTCGTTCCTTGTTAATGAAATAAAGACGACCTACTTATTTTAAATAGTCTTTATGTTTTCGTATCTGTTCTTAAATCAATAAAAAAAAGCACATTGTTAGTTTTTTTTGTTTTCTAGTAATCTTAGTATATTTGGTCAGTTTCGTTATAATAAAGTTTCTGGAGAGGAAATTGGGATGTGGATGTATTTTTTTTCATCTTGTTCTCAGTTTCCTCTCTTTTTTTTATTAAAAAAAATATAACATTGTTATATCTTTGTGGTTCCATTGCTCCAACATCAACAACTATAAAACCACACGCCACATAATTAGTTATACCTTAAAATAAACTAAAAAACACTACAAAAAACTCGTAAATCAACCCACACCCTTAATAATATCTAAAAATAAAATATAATAACATAAAACGAAACAGCACTAAAAAAAAATAACAAAATAGGAAACAAGAAAAAAATGTTAGAAGTAATATTATCAGAAAACAATGTCATATTACATGAGGGTTTTCGTTTAATAAAAAGCACAACAACAATAAAAAACAAAAATGGACAAACAAAAACATACCATAACTACAACTGTAGTTTCCCCTACATATTCTACAAAATGTTCAACTGTCCCGATGTAGTATATTTGTATGAACGATTTAACAGAACATACATAACAGATGAAGAACCATCACACTTATATGATTATAAAAAATTATCTCTCCACACTCGCAAAAATTCTGCACAAAAATCAAGCAAGGAAAATACTAAGAAACCATGGGCAAAAATCATTACAGTATCCAAAACAATATTCGGTGACGAATTAGAATTGTACACCTCCTTCCATTATGAATTACATTGTAACAAGAGAGATTACATTACAAACAGGCTAGGTTTACTTGAAGTATACCTTTCTAAAAGAGATGTATAAACTCTTCTGTTTACTACTTCCTTCCTTTTGATTTTTTCCTCTTTTTCTTCCATAATAAAATATAAATACTTATTAAATGGATACATAATAATTGTTTATGACTGTGTTTCGCAACCATAAACATGAAATTTTTTATTTAATCAAAGTCTAAATTGAATAAAAAAAAAGAGAAAGAATGATATATAACATGAAATGAAAGAGATTGTGTTTGGACGATAACGGTTACATTCTTTTTTTTCGGAGTTGAGCTATGAAACCCACAACCACACCATATCTATGATGAAAAAGAAGAATATATGTGCTTGTTATCGTTCCCCCCTCTTTTTTTTGTGTAGCCAAAAAAAAAGAATAAGTTTACTTTTTTTTTTAATCTTCCTTTTTTTCCATCACGTAATTTTGTTTTGGAAAATGTGGAAGGTTAAGAAAGAAAAACATGGGAAATTAGAGTTAAACATTTTTTTTTTCGGAGTCGGAATGAGGTCTCGTTGTTAAAAATTAGTTAATCTGTAAATGATAGTTTATTATGCTCTCTCATTTTTGACTCTTAATTCTTGTTTCCTGCGTCTTTTTTTTATGGTTTTTGTACTCTTTTTTTTTGGTTTACTCCTTTTTCCTGTTTTTTTATTGTTGTTTTCTTTTTTACTTTATTATGAAATAAAAACCTTTATATACTATCACTTATATAAATATGATTATAAAAATATTTTTTCCAAGCATGGAGGTGGCAAAAGTACACAAAAAAAGAAACAAAAACTCAAAATCAAATGGATTTATCATACATAAACCCATCGGAATAAGAACAATAGAAAACAGTCCTCAAGGAACATACATCCTCCAATATAAAAAAATGGGTGGTTGCATAAAATACCATAAAACATTTTCCAACCCTCATAAACTAATAAAGTGCGTACACGTACTTGAAAGAAGAAGATACACATACCAAATATACGAGGAGATTGATTTAAATTAACGAAGAAACAATAATAATAGAGTCAACAAACTCAATAATACACATAAACAGACTAGGCAGAGAAGTGTTCATAGACATATGGGATAAAAACAACAAAAAATACACAATAACAAACACACAAATCGACTACAACATATTCCAAAAAATACTCGCACCAACAATATGCAAAAAAGCAGGAACCACATTCACAAGAGGAAACATAAAATACCTAATACGAAGCCACACACACACAACACAAAAAGAAACACACAACCCATATGACCCACGAATAATGAGCAAATGGTGGGAAAAAATCATACCAAAATTAAAAGAAACATGGCTCAAAATTTAATAGGAGAAAAAAATAGTATGGATTTATCAGAAATAAAACGAATTCTGAGAGGAAAATGGGAATTCAACATAAACCAAAACAAATTAATATGCAAACAAAAAGAAACACACTATATTTTCATAAACAAAAACAACGAAGTATTTCAACAAATCATTTCCCTACTCACAACCAAAGGTATTCCCAACCCAGAACTACAAAAAAACATACCACAACCAAAAATAGAAGTACCTCTCGAAACGTTCCACAGAGTAATGAGGGCATCAATGTCTGTATACGACTCCATGATAGAAATCTGTGAAACACCTCAAGGATTGATATGCAAATCAGAGCATATACGGTTTAAATTAAATGACTACAAATACTCTGAACCAACAAAAAGTGTACGCATAGACCCTCAAATAGTTTACACCGTATCTCGGTCATTCAGAACAAGAGAGAGAATACTAACACGAATAAAATTAACTGAAAACGAAGCAATTATGGAATTAGAATTTCCATGGGTAAACTTAATACTAACTGTACCCAACACACCAAAATAAAAGAAAGAAAAAAATATTGTAAAAAAAAACACTTTTACCCCCCACAAAAAAAAATAAATGTAAACAGGAAGGAATCCGAAAATGAATAAAACAGAAAACAAAAACAAAAAATTAATAAAACTAGACTCAGACCATAAATTATTACAATCCGAAAAAATCCGAAAATCAATAGAAAACTTGGAACTATCCCTCGGAAACGACACACAACTAGAAAAATGGACGTTCAGAAGACTAAAAAGAGCAATAAACAACAAAAACATCATTGTAGACAAAGAATTCCAACGAGACGAAGTATACAAAGTACCCCAAAAAAGTAGTTTAATTGACTCAGCATTGAAGGGAATCTACATCGCACCACTCTTTGCATACGAAGAAAGAGATGAAAATGGACAAACCATCCTCTCAATCATTGATGGACAACAAAGATTAACCTCTGTCAGAGACTTCATGAACAACAGATTAGAACTTTCCATACCATTCGGGGAATATAGTATGTTAAATGGGTTCACATACGACCAAATACAGAAGATTAACCCTGACCTAGCCGACCAAATAGGAGATAGAACACTAGACATTGCGGTTGCAAGAAACATTACAAAAGACCAAGCACAGGAATATTTCTCAATAATAAACACAAGTACGGTCTCTTTAAGTCCAGGAGAAGTATTAAGAGGAATGCCAGACCCTGTTAAAACAATACTAAAACAAATAGTAAACAGTCCATATTTCAAAATTAAAAATTTACGAAAAAGTCGTAAAGGAGAGTATGTTGTGGCAACTAAATTGTTATGGAATCACATGTTCAACGACCCAATTAAACATGAATTCGTAGGTAATTCTATAAAAACTTTTGTTGATTATTTTAACTCTGTCACAGATGTTGAATTATTAGAATATGGAAGAGATGGTGTCTTAGAATTACTTGAATTATATTCTGAGATAACAGATAATTGTCAATTCTCACCAAGGACACAAGGAGATATATATGCCACATTATGTTTCTTATCTTTGCAGAAAGCAAAGGGTGAGGTTAACATAGAACATTTGCAGAAATTCATAAATTGGCTTTTCAGAGGAATTAACAAACAAATATATCCTTACAGATTAAGAGATTCTTTTGATAAATTATCTCATCATCGTGTTAAAAGTAATGGACATACATCTGCAAAAGAATTTGTAATCTTACTAAGTTATTTGTACAAGGAGGAAAGAAAAGCATGGCTAGATTCGCTATAAATTTACCAGAACCTTTACTTGAAAAATTGGAAAATTATTACAGTCATGAATACAAATATGATTTGAGGACACAAGTCATAAACTATATGTATTCAGAATATTGTAAAATAAAAGATTATGATGTTCCTGAACAGGAAGAGTTACCTCATCCGAAGATTACTCGTAGTTGGAAGAGGCGAAAAAAGAATTGGTTACTAACTATCATGTATCCGGATAGTAGTAGGTCTTTTGTGGAACATGATAATTTTGATAAACTAATTGAAGTTATGAACGAATGGAGTAAATACTCTTATGATAAAAGTAAGAAAGAAACCGTACTTGATAAATGTGGTGTAGGTTTGCCTAAGAATATATGTGTCCGTGGGGATAAGTTTAAGGTATATTGTACACACGAATCTGGTGTAAATTCCTTTGGGATTTATGGTACGTTGGATGATGCACTGTGTGTTTGTAATTTCTTAGAATCTAATTCATGGAATGGGAAATACACGTTTTCTCGTTTGAAACGAAAAAAAGTATTAACTAATTCATCAGATTATCCGAATTATATGTTGCATTTAGCTAAACAACATGAATAAGTGACTCTTAAACTGATGGGGTGGAGAGGTGGATAAACTCTCTGTGTCTTCTTCTTTTTTGGTCTTGTTGGTGGTATTTTTTGTTTCCATCTCTTTTTTTTTATATTTACAAAGGTATATTTATTGTTATGAAAAAATATATTATTGTTTTCTAAGTAAAAAAAAAGTTATTATTCTTTTTTTTTTATTTTACTTGTTTGTTCTTTCTTCTTTTTAATCATAATAATATTTTAGTTCAGAGGTTTTTGAATAAGTCATGCCAGAATCAAGATTTGTTTATGAAAATAATAAAGGAAAATTTGTTGTTAGAAATACTGAGTTTAATGAGATTTATGGTACTTTTAAGTCTCTTGAGGTTGCTCTAATCTTTGTTGATATTTGTGTTCGTTTGGGGTGGGATAAGAGTGTTCTTAAGAAGGAGAGGATTAAATTGATAATAAAGTATGAATCTCCTAATCGGTATATTACAGAGACTTGTGGTAAGTTTAATGTTGTTAAGTCTTCTGTTAATGGTCGTTGTTTGTCTTATGGTCGTTTTGATTCGTTGAGTGATGCGAGGGAGCATAGGGATTTTTGTGTTGAGAATGATTGGGATGTGAGTTGTAGGCGTATTTCTTTTACTCGTAGTCGTAATTTGGTTAATGAGAGGTATATTTCTAAGTCGGGGGATAAATTTTTGGTTTCTAAGAATTTTGGTGATGTGCTTGAGAGGTTTGATTTGTGTAGTACTTTGGAGGAGGCTATTGAGTGTCGTGATTTTTGGGTTAGTGTTGATTGGTCTTGGGATTGTGTGGATTTATCTTAATTTTTTCTTTTATTTTTTTTATATTTTATTGTGAACTTGTTGTTTTTATTAGGTTTCTTTTTGTTTTTTGTAGTTATGGTATGTTTTTTTGTTGTTTTTTTGTTGTTTGGTGTAGGTGTTTTGTCTTTTTTTCGTGTTTTCGTGTTTTTTATGTTTCAGTTTATTGTGGATTAAAAACCTTTAAATACTCATAACTACATACTATATATTATACCATTAATATATTCAATGAAACCAAACACAAAAGGAGGATAAAAAAAATGACAAAACAATGGGAAACTGTCAGAGAATACAAATTAAACGCAATAATCAAAGAAGGAAATACCGACCACAACTTTGACTTAATCCGTGAAGAAATAATGAAACAACCCCACAAAACCTATGACATAGAAGAAGGAGACTACTTAGAAATAATCCACAAAGGAAAAACATTGGGATGTTGCGACGGAGTACAAAAAGACACGGGCACCTCAATGTACATATTTAACGATTTAATAATATTCACTGACGGAATAAACGAAGAACTTTATTTCAGAGACAATATAGATACATTAATCTTTATCAAAAAATAACCTCCCTCCCCTCTCCCCCACCATCTAAATATTATTCCATCACAATTTTTCTTTAAAAAAACATGAAGGACATCAAATAATGGAAATAAAACCCACCGAAATAAAAGAACAACTTGATTATTTCTTTGAAATAAGAGAGCATAATACTGGATACAAATACATTCATGAATTTTTAACACTTGTAATCGACAACAACATACCCGTAACTGAATATGAAGAGTTCTATGAAGCCCATAAAGACAAAATTGGTCAAAAATATAAACCACAAACCAAAATGGTGTATAATGGAATACTAAAACAATTTATAAGACAATTAAATCCAACAACCCCTAAAAAACAGGAGGATAACTTGAGTAAAAAGGAAAACACACAACTTAAACCACAGAAAAAACGCATATACGACACGTTCTATGAATTACAGAATGAGAGTAAGTATAAAGTAGATTATTAAGCAGGGTGTAGTTATCATGACAAACAAAAACAAAACATTTACAGAAATAAAAAAATTAACTAAGCAAGTGGATAATTTCACGAAGGAAATACATAAACTAAATAAGGAAAGGGAATTATTTAATGACGATTTATCTGAGAATAAGAAAAATCTTAAAAAAGAGTTATACCTACTGATTTCACAGTTGGATAAAAAGAGTTGTTCTGGAATTAGTGATATAATTTATGTTCAAGATGAACTAGTTATTGATTTTCATGAAAAAAGAGCAAGGAGGGATGAGGTCATCACGGTTAAAGAGGAAAATACTGTGAAATTTGTGGCAGATTATCTAGGTTTATCTGAAGATGATTATGAAGTCTGTGTTGGAACTGTTAGTACATCTAAACTCAGATGCTTTGTATATATGGATATTCCGTTGAAATAGGTGAATGTTGTAATGGGAGTGTGTGTAATAATGAGACGAATAATATGTTTAATTTCTTTGTTAGTGTTGGATGGGTTATGTTTGTTTTCCTTGTATTTTGTACCCTATTCTTTTGTTGTGTATGGTATGAGTTGGAAGGTGAATTCTTTTCTCGGTGCTCTGTGGAGTGTTTGTAATCTTTGTTTGTTCAATTATTTGTTCAAAGGGGAAGAAATGTGTTTGGTTGAGTTTTAGTTGTGTGGGATAAAAAAATAACAACAAGGTATATATTATAGAATATACATAAAATATAATTATATGATTTGGAGATGGTAAAAAATGGACGATTATTATAGTTTATACAATAACTTACTAGAAAACCCAAGGGAAGTAATATACATAAGTAGACATATTATTCAAAACAAAAATTTAATAACACCAAAAATAATTGAAGCAACAGTCACATTACTCGCACATGACTGCCTAGAAAACAAAACAGAGTTTGAAATCAAAGAAATAATGAACACCCTATCGGAACATGAAGAAGAATATCATGATGCCGAAGATGTAGAAGACATCAAAAACATCTTAAAAACACACAACCATGAGGTAGAAGTATATGATATACTGGAATGAATACCATGCACCGACGATAATTGAAGGGGCATATGAGGAAACAGAAACCTCAACCAACAACACCATAGAATGGTACAACTTTTCAATAAAAAAAATAAAAGAACAATACGCTAACAACACAAAATTACCCCCACACATACAACAATTATATTCAGAAGCATTTGCGTATTATATGTCTCTATACATGTCAGACACAGGAATAAAAACGGCAATGGTAAACAAATATTTCACAATCAACTTAGATAAAATGATAGAATCCATATACAATGAAGCATTAACCAAGGACACGGATGAAACAAGACAAAAACAAATATTTTGGCAAGAGACAATGACCAAGTTCCAAACAGATGAAATACGGAACACGGAGAGGAAAATGTTCTTCCACCACATAAAAACTGCAAAAGTGGTTAAAGAGTATTTTCAAGATAAAAATGTGAGAGAAACTATTATTGGAATTATAGATGAAAAAATAGAGAAACCACATATTAGTGTTGGTTATGATAAATCAACTGTGGTAACATTTAACTTATCCATTTCGGAAGAAGAAATGTGGAACTCCCTATCTGATGCTGGGGAATCAGATAAGTTTAGAGTGTTACTCTTTTAAATACAACTTTTTTTTTCTTCTTTTTTTTAAGTACTTTTTTTTGGGGTTTTTTGATTATACTTTAACTCCATTGATGCTTTTAAATGAAAATACTTCATAATAAAGTATAAATACTATTGATTATATAAATATAAAATAACAATTAAAATACTAGGAGATGGCAAAAGAAAATGACCAACATCAAACTACAACAAAAAATAATGAAAGGACGAGAAATGTTCGAACAAATGGAAGTAAAAAAAAGCGGATACAACAAATTCCACAAATTCAAATACTACGAACTCGACGACCTACTACCACCACACAAATACATCTGCAACCAACTAAAAATATACAGCAGACTAGACAGAAGCGACGAATCCATGGCAAAATATATAATAACCGACATGGAACAAGGAGATGACCAAGAAATAGAAACGTACTACGCACCTACATGCGAAGTACTGAATAGTAACGTAACACAAGGACAACAAGAAAAAGGAAGTGTACAAAAATACGCACACAGATACCTCCTAATACAACTATGGGAAATAAGTGAAGGAGATACAATAGATGCAGGAAAAACCGGATTAAACACGAAAATAACAATACCCCCTGAAAGAATCAAAGAACTAACTGCACATATCGGAGACACAATATACAAACAAGGTGGCAACAATAACAACAAAAAAGAACTCATGGAAGAACTCAACAAAGAATTCAAAGCCAAAGAAATAACCTCCCAAGAATATGAAGAAGTGAAAAAAGTTATATTCAATATGAAACAATAAAAGAAAAAAGGAACTGAAAAAAAACTATTTGGGAACACATATGAAAGGAGAATAACCTAAAATTCCCCTTTCATATGTCATTGGGATTTAATGTAAAAAAAAAGATAAAAAACAAAAACTACTCTTTGGAAGATGTCAAAACCATATATTGGAATATGTGCATGTAATGGCAGTTATCAGAATAACCATCAAACCCCTTGTAACTGTCTATATAAATTTTTCGTGATTTCTCCATTTACCAAAAAAAAAATTAACGATATTAAAAAAAATATAATAATATAATTATTCCCTAAATTATAAGGACACTCTTCCATATAATCCCATGTTGTTTTTTATTTTTTTATTTTTTACATTAATTATGGATGGGAGTTTTTTTTTCAGAGTATTCTTTTTCTGGAAAAAAGAGCAACAACAATATTTAGTCAGAAAAAAAAGTCCCCAGAATGATATATTTTCAAAGATATATGTCAAATCATTTTTTTTTTTCAATTGTTGGAAAAAAGCTTCAATGTAGTGCAATAGAACAAAAAAAAAAGAAGAATTCCTTTTAAAAAAAAAGAAGACGAAGAATTATCTCATAAAAAAAAAGGAGAGTACTATGAAACTTGGAGGCATAAGAAGGAAAACAAATTTGGATTTTACTGTCAAAGTGTGAGAGAGAATGGGAGATTAGAACAATCCTTTTGAGTCAAAAAAAAGTGAAATCGTCATTATCTTCCTTTCAGATATTCTTTAAATTGTTTTTATGTAAAACCAGTACGGAATGAGTGTAGCATTTTCTTCAAATCAAAAAATATTTAACACCTAAAATTGTTAATTAAGAAGATAACTAGATGTTGTGCATGATTTGTTTATCCAACAAATTAAAAAAAAGAATGGGTTGGGCTTGTTTCTCATTGTTCTACTCACAAAAAGAAATGTTTTCATTCTACTAATATTCCGTGACTCCACAGTTTCTTTGTGATACCGGAAACTGTGGAGAGTATTATCCTTCTTTCATCTCTACTTTTTTTTCTCCTTCTTTTTTTTCATTTTTATGATTAATTTGCTTTCTTAATTTTTTTCAGATTATAATTAATTAATTTATTTAACTGACTTCTACTAAACCTGTTATATAATGTTGGACTATAATACTCTTAAAACAATACAAAGAAATGAAAGAGACAGTACGTCTCTAACAGAGTTAAAATATGATTTTCATGAAGAGTACGGGCAGTATCTTCGGAAGTTACAAAACGCTCCTGAGTGGGATATTAAACTTTATCGAAATACTGTTAACTGTTATGTGGATATTATGGGTTTGAGGTTGTATAAAATTAGTGGAACTGTGCATTATGGTATTTTAAGGGATAATCATGAGTTGATGGGTGAGATTAATATTAAACGGCTTTTAGAAATGCCTCCACTTAATTTGCATCATTCAGAAGTGGAGTTGTATCATGGGTTGCTAAATGTGTATAAAACTTTTTTAGAAGGGATTTAATGTGCACTTATTCAGAAGTGGTGTTAATGGGCATGTGTATCAGGTTAATGTTCCATCTAATATAATTAAAAGAAAAAAGGAGTATTTTTTGTTATTGGAGGGAAGTCTTGTTTCCAAATCTTCTTCCTTAGAGTATGTACTATTATTATATCAGTTGTATAGTAAATATGGTATAAAAATTGTTTTAATATTAACAGGGAGAGTTGGGGGAGGCATGCAAGACAGTTTGCAGAATATTTATAAAACGAAGAGTAATACTTACATTATTCAAAAACAGATTAATAACAAAAAATATTATTATGGTACTTACAAAACGTTGGAAGACGCCATAACCATAAGAAACGAGTTGCTCCAGAATAATTGGGATAACACGAAAATTAAAAGGGAGGGCAAACGAGTGTTGCCAAAACACATTTATTCTTATGGGAGTAAATACATGATACTGAAAGATAACGAATCTTATGGAATATATACTAAATTAGATGAGGCAGTGACTGAACGAGACTTGCTCATCCAACACAATTGGGATTACAATTTCATAGACTTACTTTAAAAATAAAATAGAAATAAAATGGGAGGTGGGATGATACTAGATAAATTATTAATATTCTTTGGAATCTTATTGGTACTATTAATTATAGGAATTTTGCCTTCATTAGTCAGTGAAGAAAAGTTACATCAATACATTCACAATGTATACCATGATAAAAAAACAAATTTAGATGTGATATTCGAAGAAATACATAAAAAACAATATTTAATAAGAAAACAGATTGTGAATGGTGATACTACTGGTACCATAAACAGTAACAGTACGTACTATTTTGTAGAACCAGTCACATTAATATTTGATATTGATAGCAAATTTGAAAACTGTTCCACTTACAAAGAATACGATGAAGTAGACAGTATGACTGTATTATCTTGGGGTGGAGATATTGAATGTCATATTATAAAAGGGTCATCAAGTAAGAGTGTGTTCCTATTTGCTGACACTCATAGACTGAAATTTAAAATAAAACAATGATTAATGGAAAAGAGGGTGTTATTTCCTTTTAACAATTTTTTTTTAGGATTGGACTCGGGTGGTGTTGTGTTTAAATGAGTAGAATGTTGGTTCGAGCTAAAACTTCTTTTAGGGAAGTTATTGACTCTGTTTTGGATGAGTTGTATAACGATAAAAATTGGGCTTGTGTTGAAGAGGTTATTTTCAGTCTCACAACGTTGAGACGAAAATATGCTTTTAAATTTAAAGAAAGTGTTTGTATTGAAGTGCATTATGGTGAGGAGTTGTTTTCTTTTTCTGATGTGCACTGCTTTGAGGTTACTCAGTTTTTGGATGAGTTTGTAGAGTGTAGTGTGGGGTATGGTGGTTGTTTTAGTAAAGTGTTGGTGTTGGATGCTAGTCGGTTTGGGTTTTGTGTTTTGTGAGGAGTGTTGTGTTTATGTGTGATTATTTGGAGCGGTTTTTGGAAGAGTATTACGAGTTTTGTTCTGAGGATTATAATCTTTTATTATATTTACTTTCTTTGTTGCCTAATTCATATCAGTATCAGTTTGTTGTTAATTTAGTTAATCATTCTCATTATTTGGTTAAAGGTGATTTGGAATGTGGTCGGAAAACGGTTGGTCATATATATTATGCGGATAATAAAATTGTTTTGGAAACTAATTCTTGTGAGGGTGATGTAATCTTGTTGAACTTGCCTTGTTCGTGGGATATTTAGGTTTTTCATTTTTTTGTTGTTTGCCCTATGTGTCTTGTTGTTTTTTCTTTTTTTTTGTATTTTTTTTTTGTTGTTTTTGTTTTATTGTGGATTAAAAACCTTTATATACTATAGGATACATAATATAATATATCCCCTAAGTATAATAATTGTTGTACTTATCAAAGGAGGACGAAACCATGAAAAATATAGAACTAATAAAAAACCTAGAACAAGACGATAACGGCTTCACAATCGATTATAACATCAACAAAGACGACAAAACGTTATATGTTTCCTACGACACATACCACATACTAAAACATGGATTCACAACAAAATACCTGAACACAAACGACTACACAGACATAAACACAATTGACATAAACACCATGAAACTATCACAATTAACCAACCCCATCCGAAGATGGTTAAACGAAGAAGCCAAAACAGACGAATTCGGGGACGAAATAGTCAAGATAGGACACATAACCTTAAACAATGTGAAATATCAATACCAAATAAGTATAAACCATTAATGAAGTAAAAAAAAACTTCATTATTTCATTTCTAGGAGGAATACTCCATGATAATACATAAAAAATATAATATTAACACAAAGATTCTATTAAAACACATAAAACAGAATCTAGACAGACAAATAACAATTATAATTCGAGAAAACGATTACAATTACCTAATCATAAAAAACTATTACATATCCTTAGGTGGCGGAAATACAACAATAGGATATGAAATAATCAGTGACGATGTACTAACAGAAATAATACATTGCCTACAAGAAGATAATTACTACTTCCATTACACAACAAACACAGATTTAATAAAAGAATGTGACATAATCATCAGAAAAACAGATTACAACGACCCTAACACAACAGGAACATTAAAAGAATTAAAAGACGAATTAAAAGAATATATTGTAACCTAAGGGGGAGGGAATGATGGATTTAAATAACAATATAACCTTAAGAATGAAAAAACGAATAAACACCCAACTAAAAAACGGGGAAATAACCAAAAAAGAACGAGACACAAAATTAAGAGAATTAAAGGATTTAACCGACCTATACAACTAAAAAAACAATATTTTTTTTTAGACAAAACCCACAACATTTTTTTTTACAAAGGAGGCAAAAAAACACATGACCGAAACTAAAATAGAATTCACAATAAAAATAGAAAACGAAGAAGACAAAGAAGTTATCAGTTTTCAACAAATTATTGACGAAAACGACAACATAACAGATGGATACAGTTTCAACCCTATCTCAGGATGGACTAATTACAAGAGTTGGGATGTAGGATGGAGTGAGCAGAAGGAAGAACTCAACGAATGGTTAAGGGCAATACATGATTTTTCAGAAAGTCAAAAATTATATGAAACACTCTGTACATTAACACATGAAAATGTTGGTGACCAGTTGAATGTAACTTATTTCTGTGATGGTCAAGTTCACGAAAATAAAGAATACAATTTTGTACTGATTATTGAGGACATAGAGGAATTGGAATAAAAAAAAGAAAAGAAGGATAATTGAAAACCCCACCTAAACAACCCAACCACTAAATGCTACAATACGGAGGTGCATTAAAATAACAAACTATAACGAAATATATAACAACCCCTTCCTACAACAAACAACAATCTCACCAACAACAACACAAATCAGAGCATATGTGGAGAACAAAAACATAGGAATCATAACCCTAAAATACAACTACTACAACGAACTACAAATAACAAACTACAAACCCACAAACAACCTAACAGAATATGAAGCAACACAAGGAAAACTAATCACTGCAAAAATACACTTATTCACAAACAAAGACAACCTACAAAACACACTACAATACATAACACAAAACACATACCAAAATGAAGGAACACACATAAAACTGGTCGTGGTATAAAATCATGACTATAAAAACACGTAAAGCATATTATTATAAATGCATAATAATCAGAACCCTACTAAAAAAAATAAGAATAATCCTATATAAAAAGGGAATAATCAAATAAAAGATTAAAAGGAGGAATAAACATTAGGATAAACCCACAATTATTACAACTCTTCGAAAAAAACACAAAAGACTTCGAAGAAACCACACCACAAGGCAACAAAATACAAGGAAAAATATTACTCAACCATGGAAAATACCATGGCTCCCTACTCATAGAATCAATCAACAACACACCCACACAACAATTCATACAAGGATTCCCAAAAATCAATTATTACAACCCCAAAGAACACAACATAACACACCTAAACGAAATTTACGGCTTCGAAAAATTAGACGGAACATGCATAGGAATATACTTACTAAGAGACAATAACGGAAACATAATAGAACATGTTCCAAAGAGTCGTCAAAAAGCAGTACTTGATAAACACTTCATAGAAAAATTAAACAACTGTGATTTACGAATACTATACAAATACATGCAACACCACTCCCTAGATGTTGTATACCTCGAACTCTACGGAATGCTAAACCAACATACAATCCCACACAAAAAAACATACATAGATGTTCGACTCATAGGTGCCATAGTAAATTATGATGGAACACATCCCTACCTTGCACCACCTGACCATCTTAAACGATTATCCTTTGAACTGCAAATACCACAACCACAAAAGTGGGTTAAAATAGAAAGAGTAAGTGGTGGATGGTATCATGTAACCTTCTTAGAATACAAATACACGATGGATGACACAATACCTCCACACTGTTTCGTGGAAACAATGGATGAAGTTATACAAGTAATAAGAAAGATGTTAGACAAATGTAATGTGGCGAGCATGGGTGAAAAAGGTCGTTTAGAATATGAAGGAGTTGTACTTCAAACAACAAATCCCAAAGAGATGACCTACATAAAAATCAAACCCGACTCCTTTTATGAAGCAGAGGGCAGAGAAAAAATAGACATACCCATCAATGAAATAAGAAAAGAAATACAAAAAATAATCAATGAAAACCTCACAGAATATGAAGAACACTATGATGAAACAGAAGTAACACAAAACATAAAAGAAAACCTACTTGAAGAGTATGAAGAGAAATATGTGGAGCATAGGAGGACTAAAAAAATAATACAAAAAGAGTTACACAAATACTTAAACCACATCACAGACACAAGTATAAACAAAATTGTCGATGAAATACTAGAAAACATCCCTAAAACTAATATAAAAGAAAGCACTACTAGTGGTATGAGATATTTTGCAAAAAAGTATCCACTCTTAAAACATAGGGGTAATGAAGTTTATTTCATACTTGAAAAACGATTAAAAAAAGAGATAACAAGTGAGCAATGAGGTGTAAAATGGGGGGATGGTATGTGGTGTTTACCACATATCATTGCAACTGAAGGCGTTAACATGGATTATGTTTATTTTGTCAGATGTTGGATTTTGTGGTGATTCTATATCCACATCTACTAGTGAATGGTTTTCTATGTGTTTTATGGCTTCTTCTTTAGTGATTGGTTCATGGTTTGTTAGTGGGTTTCTATATCCTAATCCATAGGTGTACTGAAATTCGTATAAATCAGTGTCTATTGATTTTAAGTGTTCTATTAATTCGGTTTTGTCTTTAAATTGGGTGTTTCCTTTGTTCGTGAATGAATAAAGTTTGATTCTGTTCATGGTTTTTACCTCCTTAATATGGTGTAGAATTAGAGATTTTCTAATTCTATGTTTTCTCCTTTTTCCATTTTTCTAAATAATGCATCTTTTAATCCGTTAATTAACCATTCGGGGTGTTCTTTTTGGATATTGTTTAATATGTATAGGGTTAATCCGTAGATTATCACGCTTTCGTCTGTTAAATTGGTTTTTATATTGTTTTCTATTTTTTCTATGTTCATTTTTTTGTCCTCCTATAAAATGATGTGGGGGGGGGGGGTTTATTGGTTGTCGATTAC